>Ga0325404_1003016_pt1 | contig 17982 bp, 12 predicted proteins | sample PopdelMetagenome_18_FD_205664 | JGI IMG/M metagenome (GOLD analysis project Ga0325404, IMG submission 205664) | Populus deltoides microbial communities from Bellville, Georgia, United States - Xylem-Control-R1 | ecosystem: Host-associated > Plants > Phyllosphere > Stem > Wood/Secondary xylem... | reverse complement strand
GAGTAGATCCTCACTATGGTCTCGTTGAAATCAACTCAAAAGCTAGACACCGCAACGTAAACGACATCTTTGTTTTCGCAAAGCAATGCCAACAAGTTTATTACACATACACCCCTTCCTTTAGAAATGACCGATAAAGAGTTGATTGGTTATCCATTTTAAAAACAAAACCCAGGGGTCGTGTCAAGGTTGTTCAGGATGAGAACGAAGACACAAGTGTGATAGATGAAGTCTTTCAAGCTAGTGAGTTGGTTGAACCATACTGAGTTGCTCCTTCGATTGACTTAGAAGAAAATTTGAATTTTCATGTTTTCGATGATAGTTTTGTTGATGTTGACGCAGAGAAGTTGAATGCTATTTTGAGCTCTACTAATGCAGTAGAGAATGTTCATAAAGAAGTTGATAACCACATTGAAGAGTGCGATGAAGCGGATAATAACAATTCATTGAGGATGAAGATGAAAATTCTGACTAAACATGCTGTAAAACCTTATTTTTATAATGTAATATTTTAGAACGTGAAATATTTATTCTTTTTTAATTGTCAGCTCCTGTGATTGTGCTGTGTGTGATCTAAGTGTGCAGGAGGATAGACAAAAATACAGGGAGCAGCTGTAGAAATATTGACTGTTTCACTAACGGCTTCACCGTCGTACTATTTCCGTCGGTATTTCACAGAGAAGTTGTCAAAAAATTACGGAGTTGTGCCACAATTTCCGATGGGTTCACCGACGGAATGGGAAAATTACCGACGGTACTACTGACAGCCCGATGGCCTAGTGCCGTCGATATTTCACAGAGAGTTGTCAAAAAATTACGGAGTTGTGCCACATTTACCGATGGACATCACCGACAGAAATCACCGACGGAAATCACACATCCCGAAGCGCACGCCAGTCAGAGGCACTATTACCGATGGAATTGCCGGCGACCCAATTTTCGACGGTAATTTCCGTTGAGATTACCGACGGATCGAAAACAAAGGCAGTATTTTTGAAATTTTTGGTGTGCATTTCAATTTATTTCCGTCAGAATTACCAACGGAAATTAATGCCACCGACAACATTTATGTTCCGTCGGTAATTCTAACGGAAATGTAGGCATATAAAACCGTTCCCCCTCCCCCATTTGGTTCATTTTTTCTCTTGGCTTTCATCTCTATTTCTTCTCCTTTCCGTTTGAGTTTAGTTTTTGGAAGAGATTTGATTGGTTTGGTGGTAGTTTTCAATATATTAAAAGGTATGTAATGATTTTTCTTTATCTTTTTATTTTTTTATTTTAATTATCATTATTTTTTTGGTGTTCTTTGTTTTGTGTGTTCTTTATAGATAAAATCTAAAAATCAACACACTATTAAAGTAAGCATTTTTTATTCCCAAATTTGTTTTGAATTAATGTATTGTTTTTTTAGTTTTGTGTATTGTTTGTTTTGTATTTAAGATGTTTTGTTTAATGTTATTGAAATATAGAATTAAATTAACTTTAATTAGTTTATATTAATTTTAATTTTAGGATATTATTGTTTGTATTGAAATAATTGTTATTGTTGAATTTATGTTATAAATGTGAATTGATATATAGAATTAAATTTAATTAGTTTATATTAATTTTATGATATTGTTCAATTTATGTTATGTTGTTTCTTATTTTGATTAATTTTAATTGTTATTTATGAATTTGTATTGATGGTAGTTGAAAATATATAGACGTTGAATTTTTATAGATGTTAGGTTGTATATAGTTGATTTTGCAATATTTGTGTAATTATCAATATTTGTAGGTATGAAAACTGTGGGTAGTCTCTACTATAAGGGAGGTGATGTTTATATTTTTTTTTAATGATTGAATTGGTATAGATATTAGGTTGTATATATGATGTTGATGGAGATTATATGGATTGTGGGTATTGTAAAGATTGCAGGTTTAAAAACTGTGAGTAGTCTCTAGTATAGGAGAGGTTCTGCCGAATTGTTTTTTAAATAATCAAAGTTAATTTATGTAATAATTCATATACATTTGTGTAGATGCGTCAAATGAAATCTACAGAATGTTATCAGCAGACAATTGCACCTAGTTCTTATAGCAGCGAGGAGAACATCTCCTTAGGTGCTGATCACGGTGATGCATCTGCGCAACCGTGTGATGCTGGCTTTTCTAGTGCGGTTTCACAATGCAGAAGCGGTGTGCCTTCACAGTGGGGTCAATTCACTCGCAAGTACCAGGCACAATGAAAGGATGACCTCTCAATGTAAGTTTGTTTAGGTATTAGTTTTTTTTTAATACTTATAACATAATTTATGAACAACTAATTAATTTTTTATTATTTAATTTCAGGTTCACAAACATTGAGTCTGCCAGGACAATTACATTGGCGTTGAAATCATCGATGGAGATTTTATTGTTTCAATGGAGTCATGTCTCCAGACATCCTGAGTAGAGACCTCATATCGATGCTTGGTTTCGGTGATTTCAGGTAGGTGTTAATTTTTAATTTCCAGTTTATTTTTAATAAATAATTTTTGTAATTTTATATCTTATACTATTTTTATTTTCAATGAATTATTTAGATATACAGAATAAATTTGAGTGGGATAGCGCGGACAACAATGTTGTCAGGAGAGTATGGGAGAATCACGCGGCAACTAGGTAATATCAAAAATAATATTTATTTTTTATTTAAAATTTTATTTTCTAAATTCAGTTACTATGGAAGTAGGTTGCGTGATTTTTGGTATGACACCCAAAAAAAAGCGAAAAATATGCGAGGGACAACGGGCTTAAAGGATGGAATGAGGTGGCGGTTTGGCGGGAATTTAAACCGCCATTCATCTCGAGAGATATATGGGCGGCATATATTGAGCACGTGATGTCTAAGCGGTTCTCACGGCGCCCACAATCCAGAGCGTCAACCGGAACTGACAAATTCATGGTCCGGTGACCACGCACACCGGCGGCTCCATCCCGTTCAGCGCACATGCGAAGCGGATAGTAAGATTAATTTAAATGAAATATATCGTTAATTAATTTGTTGTTGGTTATAAATATATTTCACTTGCAATCTTTTTTTTCCTTACAGGCTACGTCTCTTGGACGTGAGCTGAGTCCAATGGAGCTATTTGTAGAGACGCACGTGCGGAGTCAAAACCGCCAAAAAGAGGTGCAGCAGTACATAGACAACCGTGCTCAGCAATTTATGGTATGTTTGATCAATCATTTTATTTTGTAAGTTATTATTTTCTTAAATTGAATATGATGATTTAAAAAAAAATTCAAGAGACCTATAATAGCCAGTTGATATGAGGACGATCCTTTTACCCAACCAGATTTCGATCCGGATTTATGGATGGAGGTTGGATCGTGTGGTGGACCCGATTTTTATCAGGTCTACGGGCTCTCCAATACTACGGTCGAAAAATTACGATCGACCGGTAGTGTCTCAACCGTTGGGAGCTCTCCATCAGTATCGAGCACCCAGTCATAAGAGTTTTTAGCCTTGAAACAACAATATGAACGCCTCTCGACGGATTATGCTCTGCTCCATCAAATGGTCATGGAGATTAGATCAAAGATTGGTGATGATCCATGTGCTACTTCTTTTTGGCCGTACGGTCCTGGCAACAACCAACCTCCTCCTCCTCTGGCTCCGCCGCTATTTTAATTAGTTTAATTTTCTAAAAAAACATTAAATTTGTAATGAATATTTCAATTAATATTATTTAACATTATTTTTACATTTTTAATGTCTAATGCAAATTTATTTGGTTATTAAGTTTTTTAACTGTTAATAAATAAATTTTTTAAAATATTTTAAATAAATACCGACGGATTTACAGAGGAATATTTCCGTTGGTATTTTAGTATAGTAAACTTCCAACGGATTTACCATGGCTTTTACCGACGGAATACTTTCGTAGGTAATTCCATACCACAATCACCGACGGAATATCCGTCGGTAATTACCATTGAACATACAGACGGATATAATCCGTCGGTAACTTAGTGGCGGGAAATTTTTTTTTTGGCGCGCGTAGGCGTCTGTAGTACCGTCGGAATGTCCATCGGCACTTATTTTTTTATTACCGACAAAAATTACGACGGGATGCGAAATTACCGACGCTCAGGACACCGACAGAATAATTCTGTCGGAGATGTCAACGGTAATAATGTTACCGATGATTTTTGTTCCTTATACCGACAGAATTAATCCGTCGATAAAACTGTTTAATGGCGTAGTGATTGTGCATATAGATTCTATGCACAGTAAATGAAAATAGTGTAATGACTGTTTTGTTCTTCCCTAAAAACTCATTTGCTAGGCTTCTAGGGGTAGTTTTGTAATTGCATAGGGACCAATTGTAATATTTATAAGGTCGAAGAAGTCTTTTTACTTTTTAAATGCATAGTATAATGGCTATAATACCCTTGAAATCAAAATAAATCTACCTTCTCTTGATGGGGAAAATCATCTTTTGTTTAAAAATACATAGTCAATTTACTTAGTTACCCTTTAGTCCATAATTTTTTAAACTTAGATCTAAGGGCTTATTCATCTTTTCAATGTAGTCATTATGTAATTATAGAATAGATACAGGGGAAATTTCATATTTTAAAATGAGTAATTAATATTTTAGAAATAAATGCGCGTTGAATTTACTTTGTTACACCTAAAATCAGAGATTTTTAAGCTTGAGATCAAAGAGCTTATGGGGTTAATACATAGAAAATTTCATATATTTAAAATGAATAATTAATGTTTTTTAAGAAAAGTTGTTGGAGCGTGCAATGCATGTGTCAACGCTTGAAACTGCTCTGCATGCTTAAAATAGCGCATGTAACGGTGTTAGGAGGTGAGAATTATGTAATTGCGACAACTTTCAAAAGCTTGTAGAGTCCTCGCATATATAAGGTAAAGCGTATGGTGAGGCGTGTAGAGATTTGACTCTGGCAATGTTTTCTTTTTTTCTTCTTCTTTTTCTCTCTCTTCTTCTAAAAAACAAGTTGTCCAAGCAAAAAAAAAAATCCATGATGTCCTCTTTTTGTTTGGAGATATCTGATTTAGTCCTCTTTGTTTTTTTTTGTATGATTTTCATCTTGATTTATTTTGTAAACTTTAATTTTTTTTTTAATTTCATCATTGATTGAAATGCTATTTGCTCTTTTATTTTGTTTTGTTTTCATATTTGATCCTTTTTCTTTTGATTTTGAGTTTTTTATTTTATTTTTTTTATAAAATGTTTGAATATTTTCAATTTTCACCTTGAATAAATGAATGTTATTTTCCTTCTTATACCTGAATCATGATTATTATTATTATTATTATTATTATTATTATTATTATTATTATTATTTTGCTTTTTTAGAATACACTTGTGGTCTCTTGACATCCTTTTTTGACGTTGAGCTTTTTTTTCCAGCCGGTGGAGGAGCTTAAATGATGGCAATAGTTTCATATAATTATTAGAATAATAAAAGAGTAACAAATTAGTTAAAGATGCCATTTTGCCAGCCTTTCTTTTCTTAATCAACTATGTGTAAGTAGTCAATTATGCAGAATCAGAGGTACTCTGATATTACCATAAAAATAATTGTCATATTGACCAAGAGGTACCCATTTTACAGGAGAAAGGTTTGGTAAAAATTTACAGCTGGGAGACGTGATATAGTTGACACTATAAAAAATTTGACAAATATAAACAGAAACATCGATAGAATTTTTACGTCGGTATATTGTGGTGAATTTTATTGATGGACTTTTCCATCACTATATCCCTCGGTAAAAACCGATAGAAACATTCTATTGGTATATACCAAGAGAATTGCAGTAGGAAAAGAAAAAATAAAAAAGCTAAAACAGTATGATGTCGTGTAACTTTTACCAACATGTTTACCGACAGAATTAACCCGACGGTAAAGTTTGTATGTAAATATACCGACAAAAATAGTCTCTCAGTATATACCGATGGACTTATGCATTGTATTACAGTGAAATTTAAAAAGGCAAATCGTACGGTGAAGTGACACATTTTACCAATAGAATGACCGATGGAATGCCCGACATAATAATTTTATCTGTAATATTTAATTTTTAACCTGACGGGCAACCCTTCTCTCCCCTCCCTCATTTCTCCTTTTTTCTTATGCATTTTTTTCTACAACAAACAGTCACCCCCCCTCAATCTGAACACAATTCAACCTCCTACAACAAATTTAGCCACCATAACACTTGGTTTGTCATAATCCATATTCTTATTTCAATTTTATTGAGGATTCTCCACCTTAAGTAAACAAATCTATCCTTTTTTTCTTTTAAACATAATTTTTAAATGTTATTTTTTTCATATTTTTATAGTATATGTATTTTGTTTGGGTGTTAACTTATTTTATAGTTTTTTCTCATACAATTTTGTTGTATGGATTTATGATTTGTGCATGTTATGTTTGTTTTGGATTTTGTAAAATTATATTTGTTTGTAAATTGATGAAACTTATGTTGAATGTTTTACTTTGGTGTTTTATGATGAAATAAATAATGGTTTATTTAACATGTTCATTTTATATTTTGTCAATTTTATTGCCGAGTTGTAATTTTTGGTAAATGTGTAGAAATTTTAATTTATATAGAGATAAAATTGATAATGAATTAAGAGAACTAGTAAAATAGATTGAATAAGATTGAGTTAAACCAATATTTTTGCAAATTATTTAGTTAACATAGTTAATTAATGCATTTTGTCATCATTATTTAAATAGGTTCGATATAAGTAATGAATGATTGTTAATGGATGTATCAAAATTCACCCCAAGGGTTGCGAATGATGGATTATTGTAATGGGGTTCAGGGTTTTATTAATTACACACTATATAATCTGAGAAATTTTAATGGAGGTCGTATTAGATGTTCATGCAAGAGATGTAAGAATAAAAAAAACTTATCAGTCTAGATGTTGTAACGATGCATCTTCTATAAAAAAAAAAGTTCATGGAGAAATACATATGTTGGTATGCATACGGAGAACCATATGTTCTTCACGATGTAATTGTAGAGAGGATGGTTGGGTCAACTTTTAGTGCTAGCAATGTGCATGGAGTTATATATGACAATAGTAATCCTTATAAGAATATAGTTATAGATGTGATGAGAATGAATCAGAGTCATATCGGTCAATGTCCAATCATAGATGAAGAACCTAATACGGACACAACTAGGTTTTTTATCTTTTAAAAGATTCCAATGAACCATTATAGGATGATTGCACAAATCACAGTAAATTATCGATCGTTGCATAGGTGTTCACCATCAAGTTGGATCATAGGTTGAGTGAGACCAGTTATAATAGAATTGTCGAATAGGTGAGAAGCATTTTACCTAAAGGGAACAGGCTAAAAGAGAACTTTTATGCTGCCAAGTCCATGATGAAACCCCTTGGTCTAGAATACCAGAAAATTGACATATGTCCAAACTTCTACATGTTGCACTACCTTTAAAATGCAAAGTTAACTGAGTGCAGAACATATGGGCATTCTCGTTATAAACCTAGAATTGACAGAGGAAGGACTTTTTTCGCACACAGAAAACTTAGATACTTCTCAATCACACCTAGATTGTAGAGTTTATTCACGTCACCAAAGACTGATGAGCATGGCACCAATCAAGTGGTGCAATGGATGGAGTGATGGTACACCCCTCCAATGATGAAGCCTGGAAACACTTTAACAGTGTGCATCCTTAGTTTTCAGTGGAATTAAAGAGCGTGCCTCTTGGGTTATGTATAAATAGATTCAATCCATTCGGGTAATTTATTGCACCTTATTTTTATTGACCGGTGATACTTATAGCTTACAACTTACCACCGGGGATGTGTATGAAGCAACCAGAGTTCATGTTTTTATCTACGGTCATACCCGATCTTAATATTCTGGGTTAGAATATAGATGTTTGTCTTTGGCTATTGATTGATAAATTGAAGCAATTGTGGTTATCTGGGGCTTTGACTTATGATGTATCGAAGAACAGAATTTTATAATGAAGTCAGCTTTGATGTGGACTATCAATGATTTTCCTGTTTATAGAATAGTTTTTTGTTGGAGCACGTATGGAAAACTAGCATGTCCATACTGTATGGAAAATAAAAAGGCATTCACTTTAACAAACAATGGTAAAGCATTTTTTTTATTGTCACCCATGATTTTTGCCAACGGATCACAAGTACAGAAAGAATAAGGACTTTTTTATTAGCAGAGTTGAAAGGGATAATGTACCGCCGCTTATTTCGGGGAAGGAATTCGATTACTTGGTGTCAGAGTACAATGACATTGTGTTTGGTTTTCAATCAGATGAGTAGAAGTTTTTTTTATTTTGGTTTGACCCACAATTGAGTTAATCAAAGTATTTTTTAGAAGCTTTCTTATTGGAAGACCAGTCTTCTCCGCCATAACATTGATGTTATACATATAGAAAAGAACATGTTTAAGAACATTTTCAACACGGTTATGAATGTGAAGAAAAAGACAAAAGATAACATCAAGGCTAGAATGGATATAGCTTTGTTTTCTCACCGTAAAAATATGAAGGTGGTTTATGTTGGGTCACGGGTTGCAAAGCCCAAAGCCAGCTTTGCCTTAGGTAAGAATGCATAATTATTTGTCTATTAATAGCTTAAAAGTTTGTGTTTTCCTAATGGACATGCCTCTAGCATATCAAGGTTGGTGAATTTAGAGGATTACAGATTGTATGGAATGAAGAGCTATAACTACCACATGTTTATGCAAACATTCATTCCATTAACTTGTCAGGATTTATTGTCAAATAGGATATGGGATGCACTCACAAAGATCATTCATTTCTTTAGAGATATATGATCCAATAAGTTGCAAAAACAACACATAGATAGGCTTGAAATGAATATTATCTAGATAATATGCAAACTTGAGATGATATTCCTTCCATTATTTTTCAACTCGATAGAGCATCTACCCATACATTTATCTTTTGATGCAAAAGTTGGAGGCCCGGTCCAATATGGATAGATGTATCCATTCGAGAGGTTAGGGATTACACATGCATCATAATAAAAAAAAAATTGTTTTTCTTTGTATAATTTCAAACATTCGTTTAATTCTATGCAGGTACTTATTCAACCTTAAGAGAAAAGTAAAAAACAAGGTGCATGTTGAGGCTTTAATATACGATGCTTATATTGTTAAAGAGATCTCAACATTTATCTCGTACCATTTCGAGCCTCGATTGAGAACAAAAAGCAATCGCGTCCCAAGACATGATGATGGTGGGGAAATGTTTTCAAGTGGGAACTTGTTAATATTCTCTCATCCTGGACAATCTATACCCAAAAAAAGCTATGAGGAAAAGATATTTGTCTGAAATAGAATTCAGACAAACATATAATTATGTTCAATTTAACTGCGATGAATTAAGATGTTTTATTCAGTACGTACATTGCTTAATATGTCATTATTTTTTAGCAATTTATCTCTTATAATATCATAAATTGATATATTGATGAATTTCTCATAGGCAACATCATCAATATTTACTGTCCTAAGACTCACAGCTGACTGAATCTCAAATCTTTCGATTATAAGATAAATTTTCTGCGTGGTTTAGAACATATGTAAGTACTGTTTAATTATCTTATCTCTTAGGATACTTAATTTCATTACACATTTCTCGTTAATTGTTCATGGTTGTACTTCATGTACTAGGTTTATCAATTGTGAAGGAATGTTAGTGTTACTTTGTATTTACCAAGTCTGGGTTTTAAAAGAAAAGGGAAGTGCTACAACGGGTACTTCATCAATGGACATTTGTTTCATATTGAAGAATATAGGCAAGGCGGAAAGACATATAAAGTGGGGTTTATGTTAAGGGATCAACTTCTAATAAGTTTAAATTTGACTATTATGGGAAGTTAAAAGAGGTCATTAAATTGCAATATCATAGCGAGCAAAATAAAGTATTTTTATTTAAATGTTATTGGTATGATACTATTGACAGAGAAATCAAAGTAGATCCCTATCATGGTTTGTTCGAAATTAATTTAAAGGCTAAACTCCGCAACGTTGACAATGTCTTTGTTTTTGCCAAGCAATGCCAGCAGTTTATTACACATACGATCCTTTCTTTAAAAAGGATCGTTCAAGAGCTGATTGGTTATCTGTAGTGAAAATAAAATCCAGGGGTCGTGTTAAGGTTGTTTAGGATGGCAACGATGAATTAACTATGGGAAATAATGTTTTTTGTCTAATGACTTAGAAGAAAACTCAAATTTTTGCATCACCAATAATATTTTGGTTAATGTTAACACTGAGAAATTGAATGATGTTTTGAACTCTAGCAGACATACACAAGTCGATGAAGATGGTGATAGTGATGAAATTAACATAGAAGTTGTGATGGAGATGAAGATGGGTCAATTAACGAAGAAGAAAACAATTCGGATTAATTTGCACAACACGAATTTATAATGCCATAAACTATAATGTAATATTTATGGACAAAATTCACTTCAATGTAATGACAATGATGTTAATATATTATTGAATGACAAAAAATTATTTATTTTATTATTGTGATGTTAACTGGTATTATTGTGTTGTGCGTGCAGCTGTAAATTTAAGTATTTATAGGATAGATAGATAGGGAATACAAATACAATCTGACATCAGACACTGTTTTACACCGATGGAAATACCGACAGAATGAGTTCATCGCTATGTTCCAATGGCGATGAGAATTGTTCCCCTTCTCCCCGGCACTGTTCATGGTGATGAGAATTATACACGAATATACCGACAGAATATTTCTATCCGTATATTCCAATGGTGATGGGAACTGTTCACTTCTCAAGACGTTGATAATTAAAGCTTTTTTTATCAACAAAATCACAAATGAAATAAAAATTTCAATGCGCTGACAATTAATTCTCTTTTTTATTGTGGTACAAGTTTCCTAATGGAATCACCAAAGAATTGGGAATTCCAAGGCACTAGTAATTAATGTTCTTTTTTACTGTTGAATGTTTACTCTTTTACAGACAAAATCACCGACGTAATGAAAATTCATCAACAATATTTGGAGGGGTTTCTGAAATTTTTCACGCGAATTGAAAATTCTAACTTAACTTCATAGACGAAATCGCCGACAAAATTTTTAAAGATATTAATATTTAATATTCCATCAAAACTTTCATCGATAAAACCTAATATAAAAAATCATGGACATAGTAGACAAGACTTCATCTTCTTCATTATTCTTCTTTCATCCTCTCTCTTCTCCTCTCTTCTTCTTCATTCTCTTATTTTTGTTCATGACCCGAGCCGAAATCAAACATCATCTTCTCTTCTCATCCTAAGGTAGGGGTGAACATTTTTAGTTCTGTTTGGTTTTTATTAAAAAAAAATAAACAAACCGAAATTATTTTTAAAAAATACCGAAACCGGTTCAAACCGGTTTGGCTCGGTTTTTTTTGTTTGGGTTCAGTTTGGATTTTTTGGTTTCAGACTTGTAAAACCAAAACCGAACCGGTCAGTTTTTCCAAAGTTTTAATTAGTTTTTTTTTACGGTTCGGTTTTTTCGATTATTTTTTTCCGGTTTTCTTGATTTTTTGGTTTTTTTGCTCACCCCTATCCTAAGGTATGTTGTCTTTCATCATCTTTCTCCCTTTTTTTTCCTTTTTTGTTCATGTTTTTCTTAACAATCCCTTTTCATTTATTTTGTTTTTCTTTTTTGTTTTTTTTAATTCTCGGCCGAAACTAAGCACGCCATAAAAGTAAGAATTTTTCATTCCTTTTTCTTCTTCATTTATGTGTGTTTTTGGTTTTGCATTATTTTTGTTTTTTTTTTGTCAATATTTTTTTTCCAATTTTGTGTTGAATTTTAGTTGTTATTTAAATAATTTTTTCATTATTTTTTAGAATTTTACTTATTTGTTTTCAATTTTGTTGTTCAATTATAATTAAATGTGTGGAATTAATTTTAATTATTATTTTGATTTTTTGTAAATTTAGATTAATTGTTTTGTAAATTTAGGATTAATTAATATATTACCACTTAGAAAATGAGAATTTTGTGCAAATTTGAATTATTCTAATTTGTTAAAAGAAATTGAATAAAATCAATTGGTTTATGGTACATATATTATGTATTTGTAGGTTTAAAAATTTTGAGTAGTCATATAGGAAAGTTGCTGCCGAATGTTTTTAAAAAATCAGAATCATATAATTTTTTTTATCCGTTAATTTATGTAGATGTCTAGGAGAAAGTCTATTGCATGTCGCGAGAATAAGATCGCTGCTAGTTCTTCTAGCAGCGATGCTGACAACCATAAGTCAGGTGCCGACCAAGAACAGGCACCTAAGGCACATGCATTTACTTACGATGTGGGGTCATCGAGTGCACTGCCACAACGTCGAGGCGGGTCTCTTCATAGCAAGATCTATTTACTCGCTAGTACAAGACCTAGTGTAAGGAGAACCTTTCAATGTAAGTTTGTTTTGCTTTCGCAATGACATGTTTAATATTTTTTGAAAAATAATTTTATTTAACGAATGCAATTTCAGGTTTATAAAAATTTAGACTGCAAGAACAATAACATTTGCTTTTAAATCATAAATGAAAATTTCATTGTCTAAATGGAGCTAGGTTTCCAAACATCATGAATGGAAACCACAAGTCGATGCGTGATTTTCAAGATTTAAGGTTAGTATTAACTTAAATATTTTTTTATTATGTTAATTCAGTTAGTTTATTGAAATTACTGAAATTTTCTTTTTATAAATTTTTACTGCAAGGGAAAATTTGAATGGAGAGAGCTAATGATAATGTTGTGAAAACGGTTTAGAAGAATTACGCTGCAACTCGGTAAAATCAAAATCAAAATAATTTTTTTTATTCCGAATATTAAAATTTTATTTTTCATTTACTAACAGATAATTTATTGGTAACATATAGGTTGCGTGATTTATGGTATGAGGCATAAAAAAAAACAAGAAAATATGCGAAAGAAAGTGAGCTTCCAACTTGAAATGACGTAGTGGTTTGGAAGGATTTTAGACCACCATATATCTTGAAGGTTGTTTGAGCGGACTACATTCAACATGTAACATCCATGCGTTTTGCTCGATTGTCACAATCTGGTGCGGAGAACTAGCACCGGTGTGTTCACTATTCCGTTAACAGGTATATTGGCAGCTCCATTCCGTTCATTTCGCATGTGAAGCAGATAATAAGATTTTTTTATTCCTTTCATTTTTTTTATTTTTTTAAAATATATTTAACTAACAACATATTTATCTTGCAGGCTATGATTCTTGAATGCAAGCTAAGTCGGATGGAACATTTTGTTGAAATGCATGTGCAGAGTGATGACTACCAAAAAAAGATGCAGCAGTTCATTGATAACCGAGCTCAGCACTTTGTAGTATGTTGGTTTTTAACCATTTTTTTTATTAAGTTATAATCTCCTTCAATTTGATGAATTTATTTTTTCTTTTCAGGATACATATAACAACTGTTTGAATAAGAGAAACGAAGACGATCCTTTGACCCATCCAGATTTGTGGTTAGAGGCAAGATCATTCGGTGGGCCCTATAGAAATCGGGTGTACGGACTCTCTAACACTACAGCTGAGAACTTGAGAATGGCCTTTAATATTTTGATAGTTGGATGCTCACAATCGGTTATGAGCAATCAAACTTCGAAGTTCAAGGCGATGTTAGACTAACGAGTACAAGATTGGACGACACATCTTAATGAAACTTTTGAACGACTCATGGTGGATTATGAATAACTCTGCCAAGTGGTAATGGAGATGAGATCATACATGGGTGATCCATGTACTCCTCCTTATTGGCCCCATGATCCTGACGACAACCAACCTCATCCTCCTCCAACGTCGTCTCTATTTTAAATTTATTATATTTGAACATATAAATGTTTAAATTTATAATAAATATTTAATTTTTATATTATTTTAATTTCATTTTATATATTTGATTTTAATTTATTTTAATTATTTTTCTACTTTTGTTCAATATATTTTTTTAAAAAAAAGTATTTTAAAATATTATTGACCGCAGGGGGGGTTACCGATAGACTACATTCGTTGGTATATTCCAAAGAATTTGAAAAGAATTACTGCAAATGCCACTGTAATTGTTAACTCCATGATGAAATTGCAGCTGATATTCCGTCAATGATATGTTATATTTACCGATGAACAAATAAAAACACCAACGGAATTGCAAGTGGTATTTTGTCAGTTATATGGCAAACTTCCCGAGGGCAATACCAACGGAATGAAGCTGATAAAAAAATTTTGGTGTGCTTTGTCCGTCTGTAAATTCATTGGTAAATTTATTATCGATGAACTCTTCAATATATCATAAATTACTGACAAGAATTTTTTTTACAGACTGTTTTTATAAAATACTTATTGACAGTCTATGAGTATAAATTCTGATAAAAAAATTTATTAATAAAATTGTTAAATTTGATAGTGGAAAGACATACCACTAAAAATGAAGCATCTAGAGGTAATCTGATATCACCACAGAAATTATTGTCATATTGACCAAGAGGTACCCATTTTACAGGAGGCCATATACTGTAGCTCATGGTGGGCATCATCATGGATCGAGATGGAGGAAAGTTTCAAATTACAGAATTGATGGTCTTGAAAAACCACGTGATGAGGGCAGCTTTTGTCTCAGCTTTTGCCTGAAAAAACTACCAATAATCAAAGCATCAAGGTCAAGGAGAAAGTGACTCGCCCTTCCCGATGACAGTTATAGAAAATCTGTACTCCGTTTTTGGGACTCTCTCTTCGTAGTTTTATTCTGGTGGACATACGTCCCAGTCAATCCTTCACAGGAACTAACAATGGCCAATTAGCTCCCTTCCGTGCCTGGTTTTAAACTAGATAAATTGACACCGCCGTGCAGGAGGCCACATGATTTCTTGGCTAGCAATCTTGATGTGTTTACAGCGGCAGCAGCATCTTTAATTTTCCTCCCTTTTTGTACGAACCACATGGCTAACTTAGCAGATGTACCAACCTACATCAGAAACAAATCCCCTGTTGTTATATATCTAGAACAGCATGCAGGAGAAAGGTTTGGTAAGAATTTACAGCTGGGAGACGCGATATATCCAAGGCCATTCCACTGGAAATATAGTTTTTGTGTTCATGATTTTTAAAAAATAAGTTTAAAATAATTATTTTTAGTAATGATTGGTTTGATTAAAATTATGGTTGAAGTTGTTGACTAGTAAAATATATATTTTATATATTTGATTAAAATTGTGGTTGAAATTGATATTATAATAAAATAACAAAAAAAACATGTAAGTAACAATTCTAATCAAAGCTTTGTGATCTATATCTCATCAAGAAATTCATTCAAATTTGTCAAAAAATTTGGTCTTTTGCTCCTGGCGTCAAGCACGCTTGACATAGATCTGTGCAAATGTAAACTCTCTAAACTCTTCAAGATAATTTGTTTATACAGTTGTTTCTTGAACTAAGGAAAATTTCAAAAGTTGTTTTGGTCTGTATGTTTTATCAACAATAAAATACTAAGATTGGGCAAAAACACAGGATGAGTGGTTCACTAGAAGCATGTAAAAGTTGCGTCATGCAAAACTGAGGTCAAACCTCATTTATTGGTGGGTTCCATAAACCAAACCACAAGTTCATTTTGTAACCAAACACCATACAATTGAGAACAGCTGCCATCAAAACAAACGGTAATAGCACTGCTCATTTTTCATGCAGCCCGCAGCCCGCAGCCGAGTCTTTTGCTGGTGTGACCTTTAGAATCGAAGATGGTCTGGGCTTGGACCAAATTTGGCTAAATAATACTAAGCCATGCAACTCTTAGCACAATGGTCTCGTATCTTTGACAGATCAGTGGGCTCTAACTTTATTTATTTCTGAAGTTGCACAATGGCCTTATATCTTTGACATGTCAATGGGCTCGAGCTCTAATTATTTCTGGTTCAAGATCACGAGACTGCTGGCTTGGTCTAGCTCTCATATAGGGCAGGAGGGTTCCAAATTTCCAATATTGGTTCTGGCTAGTTTCAAGTGAAAGATGGGTTCCGAGCCCTGATTACAGAACACGACCATAGATGGTTAAGATACTTTGACTTGGGTTCCTCCCAGAGTAGTGTTTGATTTTTTTCTCAAATGATGAATCATACGATGGATAAGATAGAAATACTGTGCCCAGTGCTCGTTGACATGTCACCACTTTACAACAGAAAACAATATCCTTATTTTTCCAAGTTAGAATATTAAAATTAATAAATAGAGTGCTGTATTTTTTTAATGTATTAAACTGTTATGAGCTGTACCATTAAAGTTATTATGTTATATTTATTTGAGAATATAATTTATTATCAAACTGAAGGAGAAAAAACATATATGGTACTGACTTAATCAACCTAACCTAGTCGAATTGCTTTTTTTAAATAAATAAATAAATAAAAACGATCAGAGTATATTCTAGTGTAGATTATCTAACTTATATTAAAATTGTTTTTTTTTCTAATTATGTTTTCCGTCTTCACAGCATTCAAATTGACAATAAATAAATAAATAAAATTCTCGATGTCTTCCTAGATTTTAGGATTGTTTGGGAGGATTTGTATTTTAAAATGTTTTTTATTTAAAAATATATTCAAAAAGTATTTTATTATTATTTTTTAAAATTTATTTTTTACATTAGCATATTAGAATAATTCAAAAACATAAATAAAATTAATTTTAAATAAAAATTTAAATTTTAAATAAATAACTTTTTAACCGCGTTACCAAACAAATGATGAAACCTCCCAGGTTGCAATGACAAGGGAAATTAAAGGAATTATGTGGCAAACTCCTGGGGAAAAAGATTGACATGCACTTCCATCTTCAAACCATTGCTCATCGGTGAGGGAAACTAGTAATGTGTGTGCCATAACAATTTTATATATTGATTATTTTTCAGGATCTAATATGCTCATGAGAGAGTTTGAGTACTTGAAAATTATATTATAACACTTCTATGTCACTATTCTATTTCTACGAATAGAAATATCAAAGAATTTGTGGTAGAATTCTCAATTTTTATAAAACAAACTATTTTTATGAGGATTAGAGACCTTTTAATAATTCAGTTAATAACTTTATAGTAAAAGATTGTAATAAAAAATATTAAACTCTACGGAAAAAAAATTTGTTTTTGGCTTTTGTGTAATAAATATTTTGAGAATGTATGATAAGAGAATAAAGATTGAGAATCTTTTAATTGGATGGTTCAGATGATATTTATAGCATATGTATTTTGAATCTTATTGTTTTGCTCAAGGGATCCAAAATCTTTTTCTCTTGAATATATTAGTAAGGAAAAAGTTTCTTAGATCAATATTAATACTGATGAAAATATTTTCTTACACAATATTAATGTTGACGGGAATTACCTTTACACATCATTAGTGTTGATGAACAAATAGTAAAGCTATAAAAGACTTTATACATTATTTTATATACAATATTTAATGTTGATGAGAATAGCTCCGTCATAGTATTAATGTTGGTAGAAATATGATCAGCTCTTAGAGAACTTTTATACACCTAGAGATATAGAAAAATGATTATCTTAAGCTCTTATAAGGGTCTTAAAGATAGGTTCATGTGCGTTTGGGTTTAGTGTGTAGTCAACCTCAAGAGATTTGGATCTAGAATCTAGCCAAATCCACATGCATTTGAGCTAGATTCCTAACCAAGTCTAAGAAAAAGTGAGGCTTAGTAGCTTGTCAAACTTGGTAGTGTTTTGGCCCTCTAGAATGTTGTGTTGGAAATAAAACTAGACATGTTGTCTTCTCTAGGCTAGGTATTTTGTTAATTTTATCCATGTTAGATCATGTATTCATTGAACTCTTAAATTAATGAGTTGTATATAGAATATGTTTACAGGTCACG
>Ga0325404_1003015_pt1 | contig 17986 bp, 13 predicted proteins | sample PopdelMetagenome_18_FD_205664 | JGI IMG/M metagenome (GOLD analysis project Ga0325404, IMG submission 205664) | Populus deltoides microbial communities from Bellville, Georgia, United States - Xylem-Control-R1 | ecosystem: Host-associated > Plants > Phyllosphere > Stem > Wood/Secondary xylem... | reverse complement strand
AGCGGGCCACGGCCGCCTAACTATTTATTACTAAATGGTCCACTTTTTCCAGATGCTGTGTGCACGGTCAACTCAGATTTCTAAAAAAGGATTATTGATTGGTTCAACTGAATTTCCCTGGTGCAATAGTTGTTAGGTTTAGGAATAGTCTATGCTCGAAAAAGACAAACCAATATTCTCTCCCGTTGGAGATCTTGTTTTATGTTTCGGCGGTACTCGTGTGTTTTATCTAGATTTAAATGTTTTTATGTTATAATCTTTTAAAAAGTATTTTTAGATTATTTTGACTCATTCATATTAAAAATAAATTTTAAAAAATAAAAAAAAAATCTTAAAATTCATTGTTTTTCACATTCTTAATTACAGTCAAATAAGCCAAAGAAGGTTGCTTACTTTCCAAGAATTACCAACTTTTTGGAGTGGTTGTCCAACCCTAGCAGTTCTCTCACATTATTGGTCTGATGATATTCTCACGCTGTATTTTAGAATATTTGCATGTCAATACACATCACAGAAAAGAGACAGGTGCAGGTGCTATGTATATTAATATAGATTTTACAAGTCAAAAAAAGAGATCATACCAATAAGAACACATAGAACCTTCAATAGGGTTTGATTGATTCCATCCGATCTCTTATTAACATTCTATTTAATTACAAGCAAATTAAGTAACAATAAGAGAAGGTAGCTGCATGCTTGTTATGGATACAGCTTTGATCGAAATGTATGAATGTTTCAACCCCATGCGATGTTTACAGCTAGCTGCTGTATTGCTTTCTAGTGGTCACGGACATTTGATACTATCTTTAATGTTTGAGAACATCCATTTTGTCAATAGAGCAGGTGAATCTACTTCTCTTTCCGCGGCGTTTCTCTCGCCAATGCTTGTCATCACAGTGCTGGGGCTCAAAATTATAAAAAACTATATCATTTGACCGCCTCCAAATCTCCAAACTCGAGTCATGAACAAGGGCTCTGGACAAAATTATGCAAGGAAGATGATAATTAGCCCGATCATTTGTGATACTGAAAAAACATCCTTTGAAATCTGTGTTTTGTGCATTGTTTTCTGCACATCCCATCAGTTTAGAAAAATGAGGTTCGGTTACATGCTCACTCTGGTTTTTTCCACAACAAAGATTGGAGTTCAAGTTACCAAGGACTGGTTTAGATAGGATGTCTAGATCAGCACGCACAGTGTCGTACAGCCATGGTAGTACAATGTTATACAGAAAACCCATTACAGTTAATTACTTAACTTAATCAATTTAGGAACTGCTTAGTTGCTTTCATACAACTTTTGTATGAATGTGGCTAATAAGTCTAGAAGGAATTTGGAAGTGTGGTTGTAATTGTGGTTGTTTTTCAAAGAAATTTTTACTCGAAAATACATTAAAATAATAGCTTTTTTAAAAAAAAAATTATTTTTGATATTAGCGTATTAAAATAATTTAAAAACATCAAAAAAAATATTAATTTTAAAATAAAAAAAAATATTTTTAAAAAAAATTAAAAAAACACAGTTTACACTAGAAACGCTTCCTAAATAAAATGAATTGGTAACCACTGTGTCTTTTCTTTTTTGCCTTGCATTGATGAAAAGTAAGTTAGTTACCAACTCCAACCTTTTGTTCCCTTCCCTCCTCCCCGCCTATTTCTCAAGGCTTTTCATAAGGTTCCTTCTATAAATACCCCAAGACCATCTAAAGTTCTCTCATCATAGCAACTTTTGAAACTTGATTCTTTTTCATATTCCTTAGCATTCCTGTGAAGAAGTCTTGGTTTTGGAAGTGATAGTCTAAAAAGATTGAAGCAGTAATGGCTCAGTCTATTAGCACTGTCTTAGTTCTTGCTCTTGCTCTCCTTGCCTTTGCTCCTCTTTGCTTTTGTGGCAAGACAAGTGGTGGCTACCTCTACCCACAGTTTTACGATAGGTCATGCCCGAAAGCTCAAGAAATAGTAAACTCCATTGTAGCCAAGGCAGTTGCTAAAGAAGCTCGCATGGCAGCCTCATTACTTAGGCTCCATTTTCATGACTGTTTTGTCAAGGTCTATAACTGATTACTTACTATATGTTATATGTAACTCTGCTCATCACTAGCTCTTCTACCATCATGACTACTATAATTTAAACTGTTGTTAAAATTGCAGGGCTGTGATGCATCAATATTGCTAGACAGCAGAGGAAGCATAATAACTGAGAAGAGGTCAAATCCAAACAGAAACTCAGTTCGAGGATTTGAAGTGATCGACAAGATTAAATCTGCACTAGAGAAGGAGTGTCCTCAAACTGTTTCCTGTGCTGATATCATGGCTTTGGCTGCAAGAGATTCTACTGTTATTGTAAGTGTTACATAAGAATTAGTCTTGTAATGCTTGGTTACCGAAACTCCAGAGCTAACCACATTTTGTTAATGTACACACAGGCTGGAGGTCCTAGCTGGGAAGTTCCATTGGGAAGAAGGGACTCTAGAGGTGCAAGTTTGAGTGGTTCTAACAACAATATTCCTGCTCCAAACAACACATTTCAAACAATTCTTACCAAGTTCAAGTTACAAGGCCTTGATGTTGTTGATCTTGTAGCACTATCTGGTAAATTAACTCAACCAATGCCCTTCTTTGAGCTTCCGTAAACTATTAATAAGGTCCTTAAGTTTCGAAAAAATTTGTTCAGGGAGCCACACAATTGGAAATGCTCGGTGCACCAGCTTCAGGCAGAGGCTGTACAACCAGTCAGGAAATGGGCAGCCTGATTCCACTCTTCAACAATCATTTGCTGCCCAATTGCGCACTAGGTGCCCCAGATCAGGAGGTGACCAGAACCTGTTTTTCTTGGACTTTGTAAGTCCAACAAAGTTCGACAACAGCTACTTCAACAACATATTGGCTTCAAAGGGACTGTTGAGCTCTGACCAAGTTCTCCTGACAAAGAATGAAGCATCGATGGAATTGGTCAAGAAATATGCCGAGAACAATGAGCTTTTCTTTGAGCAATTTGCCAAGTCCATGGTTAAGATGGGAAATATCTCTCCGTTGACAGGTTCCAGGGGAGAGATTAGAAAGAGTTGCAGGAAGATTAATGCTTGAATCGCAGTGCCTAGTTAGATCTATGCTTCAAATATCTTGTGTTAAAATGCATCGTGTCTTTTTCCTGTTCTACGGTCTCGTCTTTCTTTAGTTCTTTCAAACATAAATTTCATGTTTCCACTTTGTTTTGGCTGCTTAAAGTATACTTTCATGAATAAAAATCACTTAAAACCCATCTGCTTACTTTTATTTTTAGCTGTCTGCTCTCAATGGTTCATCTTCATCAGAAATAACAGATTTGGCATGTAAAAGTTCTTGCAATCTTTTGCCAATGGGCAGCAGTCTTGAAAACTTATACATAAAATGCATAAATTCTAATCCCAGAAAAGGATCAGTAAACAACGAAGCTATCTATTTCTGTGACAGTCAAGGCCATCATACATGCTAATGTTATTCTGTTGCTCAAATTGTAACATTTGGAACAGCAAGATTATAGGGATCTCAGGCTTCTAGAGGTGTTCTAAGACCCTGCCTTATGCCCTCCTCAATCTCAAGAAATAGAAATACAAAGAGGCAAAAACAATACTGGTGATCAAGCAGTTGTCCAAGCAACACCTTTGATTTGCTGCTTCAAAATGCTAACTCCATGCTTCAAATTTTTTTATAAACGGAACATGTGGATGATTTCCATTTCATCTCAAGCCCTTGTATTTTCTTCTCTTCTACCCAATCAAGCCAAGCAGCACAGAAGATGTTATGTATAACACAGCATATGCCAGCTATAATTCAAAAAACACATTGACATTACAACTTACAAGTAAAGTGCATCTAAACTTTTCAGCGATGAGAATATGCAAGACCATACGATATAGTTACCAAAAGAACAGGGCATCGCGGTTTGTTTGCCTGAACGCTTCATTGTATCGATAAAATGAACGAAACCAAAATAGCAAGACTTCAAATTTGTCACAAGATGATTTGAACTGAATGACTTTTTTTGTTATACTATAGTTCAAATTATAGAGATGGTGTAAACTCAGAGGAGCTCATCTAATGTTGAATGTTGTATAGTATATCACTTTTGCCTTTGCATTTGAGATCGTTTCTTTTATCCTTTTACGTTTTCTTTGCATGCAGTTCCTTCTTTGTTAAATTCACGTTTTCTTGAAGCATCGCCAGTTTTTCTTGATACACTGCCATCCTTACTAGAAGTACCACCATAAGAGCTTCATATTCTTCCAGCTTTCTCTTCTTCTCATTGATAACTTGATTAGTTCTATCCCTTGCCTCCTTCAAGGACGTAGGTTGTTTAATCACTTCCCTCGTCTGCAACCAACCTTTGCTTGAGCCAATCAACTTTCAGACCTGCTCTTTCAAAATCAGTGACAAGGGCCACTGCCATTTCAATTTCGAACAGTTTAATCTCACCAAATTGCAAAACCCGTTTCTCCTCTTTTAAAACCCGTTACCGTGAGCCTTTCTTTGAGCAATTTGCCAAGTCAATGGGCAGTACGTAGTCAAATCTACAAATTTTATGCACGTAACTCATAATAGCAATAGTAGAAAAGGTTCAACAAACAAGTGTGAGATCTTCTGTGATTTTTCATTTGCCTATTGCGAATAGTCAATGCCAATAAAGATGCAAAATATAATGGAAATGCTCAACTTGATCGACGAGGAATGGAAATATGATGGTGCTCTCAGGCATCTAGCAGGGCTTTTGAAGACCCTGCCTTGTGTCCCGTGATCATAGCTCCAGAACTTCCTGGAAATTTCAGCTGCAGTTTGAGGAAATTTCCTTTTACTTTTCATGTCTTCTTCCCATCAAGCTAAATAGCAAGAAGATATAACGCAAACATATGCCAACTAAAATTTCAAACAGTAATTCACATTACATGAGTGCTTTCACTTTTTTAAGCCTACTTGAATATTCACATTTGATTTATTAATAATAGTGTTTGGGATCGCTAGGCCTTTATTAAGACCATAGTTATCGGCTCGAGGTCTAGCTTATCAAGGCTTGAGCTGTGGGTTCACAAGGTGAATTAAAAAACGACGACGACTTTCTAGTAATTTTTTTTTAATGAAATAATATTGTTTTGATTAAACTCTTTGGAGCTTTAAATTCATGTTCTCCTCCCATATGGATTTCCCAAAACAATGGTTACTGTAAAGAATCTCCCTCCTCTCTAGGTTCTTCTTCAACAGAATAGATAATAATTAGAAAAAATAATAATCTAGAACTCATTTCTGCAATGTCGATGAAACCTATCTGCTGCCATGCTAACACAAAATTTAATTTTATATTTCCTCTATCGAAATTAAACTAATCATAGTGACAAGAGTTACCTCATGGTTAGCTAGGAGCTCTAGATATGGAGGAGGTCTCTGCGTCCATTAGCTTCTGTTGCAGCCTGGTACTTCGCCTCCTATTTCCCATTTCAGCATAGCTTCTCCTTTTTTCTTGTCTTGCCATTTTTAGAGCTTATGAACAAGAAGAAACAGGAACATCGTATGACAATGTGTTTAAGTTTCTTGAGCGCTGGATGTCTTTCAGAACATTAACTACTCTACTGTTTACGTTCCATGCAATTTCAAAAGTGAAGACCGCAAGCAACCAATGACTTCTGCTTAGCCTTTATAGGCTAAAAACCAAAGAAGAAGAGAGAGAAATGGATGTGTGTCGAATGTGATTTTAAGCAAGTGCTGTAAAGATCAAGTCTTTTTGACCGTTGTATTTATCTATAACCTCCATGAAAATGCTAATTGTCAAGCTTTTCTTCTTTTGACCAGAAAAAAATCGTTATCATTTCAAGCAGAAAATCTTATGGGAGCTTTATTATGATAAAAATTAAATTGCAAGGGAAAATTATACTATGCCTTTGGAATTATATCTCAAAATGAGTATTTTAACATATCATAAAGTTTTTCAAAATGGTTTCTTTTTATATTTATAAGTAATTACACTGTTTTCTGAAATGAAATGAATATTGATTTTTTAAAATTATGTAGATAATATACATGGTTAGCTATACAAGTACCCTTGATTTATATGATGGTTTTCAATATTATAATCAATTTATTAATTATTTGACAATTTCAGTATAGTATATCTTTCCTTTCAAATAAGTTACTGGATTCCTTCATAATTAACTAATCAAATTTTAATTATGTAAATCATTCCAACATCACTAAAAATGTAACAAAAAGAAGGGTGTATGATAATATTATTATAATTCATGCTCTAAGTTATAGGTTAACTCAAAATTTGTTTAATTTAATATATAATTCAGGTTAGATTTTATATATAAAAAATTGATCTAGTATTATCCCAGTTAAAAAACTAAGTTAATCCAAATAAAACTCAATAAAAAAAATCATTCATTTTTTTAAAAAAAAATCAACACAATGTTATTATTATCTTTTTTATTATTATTAATTTGTTTAACCCGTGGACTAAAGGTCCTAAAATCAAGAAGATATCAATGATCTACCAACATTAGAGGCTATGCCTGGTTCAGCCCATTAGTGCACCAAACAGCAAAGCCTGTTTGATAGCAGTTGTAGGGTTTATGCCTGGATTTTACAGTTACCGCAGTTTCTCTTTCTCAGCTTCAAAGGAAGGAAAACGACACTAACCTCCTTCAAAAATGCTCCTATAATCCCTGTAATTTCAAAGAACAGGCAAAACCCATAACCCATAAACCCTAAAGATGAGATCTTTACACTTCATTTCTCAAATCCACAAAACCCTAAACCTTAAAATAACCCCTCGTTTCACTCTCACATCCTCAAGTTTTACTCGCCGATTCACATCTCCCTCTCAAGAATCAACTCCATCTCCTCAAGAACCACCGCCATCAACTGATAGGGTCTCCTCAATTGTGGATGAACTCTCAAAATTAACCCTTCTGGAGGTATCTGATTTAACTGAGGTTTTGCGTACTAAATTGGAGATCAAGGAAATGCCAGTGATGGCAGTGATGATGCCAGGAATGGGGTTCAGTATGGGAGCTGGGATGAAGGGCGGTGGTGGTGGTGGGGCAGCAGCGGCGAAGGCGGAAGAGAAGGTGGAGAAGACAGTGTTTGATGTGAAATTAGAAGGGTTTGATGCGGCAGTGAAGATTAAAGTTATTAAGGAAGTTAGAGGTTTTACTGATTTGGGATTGAAGGAAGCTAAAGATTTAGTGGAAAAGGCACCAACTTTGTTGAAAAAAGGAGTTACTAAAGATGAAGCTGAAAAGATTATTGAGAAAATGAAGGGAGTTGGGGCCAAAGTTACAATGGAATAAAGAATGTGAGTTTTTTTTTCTTGTTTTTTTGGGTAAATTTGAGTTTCTTTTCAGGAACTTAGAGTTTAGGCAAAGGGTTTTGTTTGTAAAATTGAATCTGAAATTGAATCGCTTTTTCTTTCGTTTGGGTTAATGTGGGTATAAGCAGGTGTTTCATAAAGTTGTCTGTTCTGCTTGTTACATGGAGACGTGAACTTCATCAGTTTTTCATTTTCGTGGAAAGAGATTAAATCATGCAGAGTAGTTTTTAGATCAGCATGTTTCAATTGCTACTCTTACATTGAATAATTTGAAAATGACTGATATCAAGTAGATTAAGAACTTTTATCTGGAAACTGAGATAGGTTTTTTCGGTAGAGAGGGTGGAATGATTTCAAGTGAGAACAGTGCCATTGTTCAAGAGGAGCAAAAATTGGTGCCAACAGTTAGGGATTTTGGGGATATATGTATCTTGATAGTTGATAACCACAAGTCGAGAATGTTGACCATGTACAAATATTGAATCTAATAGCACAAAAATGTAAGTGGGAGTGTGAGACTACTTGAAGTATCAGTTAAAACTCAATGGACAGAATGTCTGCAACATAAATGCAACATGGTTATGGCTGGCTAGCATGCCTTAGGTTGCTCTCTGTTTTCCTATTTTTGAATGTTGTGTCACTTGTGTGCATGCATAGTGTGTGTGTGTGTGTGTGTGTAATGCAAACAGTAAAAACCAAAATGTGTTTATGTCGATTATGTTTATTGAGAAAACAGAGAAAGTAGGATCAAAAGTTGTAATCAAATGATGAGTCAGTTTGCTATATTTCTTTTCTTTGTGGATTTGGTTGGTTTTTTAGCAATATTAGTTTTCAAAAGATTTAGTTTTAGGACAAGAAAGGTTAGGTTAATGAAGTCGTATGCAAGTTGTGTACTTTTTTGTTTGGACTAGGCATGTAGGAGTGTGTAGCTGCATTGCTTTTGATTGTTGGGTTATGTTGATGAATCTTGCTTTGTAGAATTTATAAGAAAAGATATGCGACGCAAGATGATGGGGCAGGGTTTTACTTTTTTTTCTACTGTTCCTGACCTAATGGTTGTATGTTGAGTAGCATATGAGTTGATTGGTATGTGGAGAGCTGGAGATGTAGTTTTTTTGTTCGAATAGGAAAACTAGGGAAAGAGATTAAATTCTTATTCAGCATTGACTCATTTGAGACTGCTTCAAGATCCGGTATGATGATAATTCTTTGGAATTTGTCAACTATCCAGCTGCTGTCCTAGGAGTAATTTGCTTGAAGAGGGGATTTAGAAACTTTCTTGAATCCCACGTGATTGATCATTTGGATACTAAGATCTTTCATCCAGAAACGGAGCTACTTTGGAAAAGAAAGCTCAGGAAGATGTTTTATTTGCTGATTAACTAGTTTTGATTGCAAAAATAGGCCATTTGCTGTAGTTGATGTGAATGTTGGCACAGATCAAGTGGAAATTCCCTTAGCAAACCTCTCGAGCAGGCACATATCACTGTATAATCACAATTCAAAAATCTTTAACTTTGTTTAAACCAATATGTTTAATCTAGTCACGAAAATATAACCCATACAACTTGCACTTACAATTACATTACCTCTCACATATACATCTATTGTTCCACGACACCTTTATGAGAGGACCGAGGACCAAAGATATGTAATATCTATGTAGTAATAGTTAGCATTCTTACTGTAGAATCTCTATTTTCCAAATCCCATATGTTGCTTGCATGGAACTGTGCTTGTGTTTTTTGCATTAGCAGGGATAAGAGAGGACAATTTAATTGCCAGAGCTAGTTTCACTGGGTTAATTATTTGCAATGCATTGTTGTTCTGCATATCGCTGTTACTATTTTAATTTTATGGATGCATCACTTCATTTTTCATTTGGGGTCAACATCCTATTGGATTCCAACACCTTGTAATAATTAGCTTTTGTTGTTGCTTAGGCTTCCTCCGAGGATAAATGTTAAAAGAGCTAAAAGTGGAAGGCTGCACTGGCAAGTTTCGTTGAAATTAAGAGCAGTTTATGCTGATGTATCATGTCGGATTTGCTGGCAGATGATGAAATGAATGGTTTCATCATTATACAGAACATTCTTTGTTAAAAAGTTAATTGTTCGTCTCCACTTGAAGCAGCCAGCCTAAGCTCAAATTAGCTTATTTTTGTTAATTGTAACTGCCCTTAATTTCCTGACAAATGCGACACCAGTTGTAGAATCAGTTTTTGATGATAGATTCGCAAAGGACTCAATGGATTGTACCTTGCAGCATTCTTATGACTATGGGATTGATGTTTTCCCAGAAACATTTTTAACTTGCGGCATTGGAAATAAAAGGAATATTGGAGATAAAGGATCATATTTATATGGCTTTTGGTGGTACTTTTGTGTTATCAGTCAACTGTAGCAGTAACAAGAAAGGGACTAAATGCTGAGCTAGGCCTTAAAAATGGTTTCAGTAAAAATTAAACAATTTCATGGAATGACTTGCGAATTAGAAATAAAACCTTGTCTGGCCCATGGAATAGATATGCAAGTCCTTTGTTGGCATTTCAGCAGCTCATCGCCTAGGGTTTTGTGGCATATGCTGGACCAGACAATATCAAAGTGAAATTTGAATTTAATGAAAGCTTTTCAGCACATCCACTTAGAACTTGATACGAAAATTTGAACTTGTAGATCTGGACTCGACTAGGCTTAACAACTATACTATCTAGGGTATGATGGCATGTTATATAGTAACATTTTAGTCCATGGAAGAATCTGCAATGGTGATTTTATATCATCAAAGTTGCTAGATGACACAATCACCAGCATTCTATTCCTTCTTGCATAGCATATGAAACGAAGCTGGGGGAATATGGATACTTGAAATCAAATCTCCTCACCATTCCTTTGCCCAGCCTGATTATTATGCAGTGCTAAATTTTCTTTAAACACTATCACCTTTCAAACGACATTGCACAACTTACTTAGAGCAGACAAAACAATGAATCCTGTAACCTGCAAAGAACTGTTACAACTTACAAGGGACCTGTCAATCAGCTTCATGGATTCTATATAATACAGATATGTGGATATATTAATGTAGAAAATTGAAGATGTACTTTATGTATGTTTTTAGAATTAGATTTTGATATATGTATTTTATTATTAATTCAAATTCAAATGCTTATTCTTAAATTAATTATTAAAATTTAATAAAACTAGCTGAAATATATGAAAGCTGCAAACTAATTTGAATAATATACATGATAAGAATATTTCATTAACATTTCTTGGTTGACATTCATCATTTTTCCATGTAATTTATATTATTTTTTTTTGATATTATAACATTTAAATACGAAACACAATATTGAAAATATTCTGTTTGTTTGAAGTTGTATTAAATTATTAATGAAGAATTCATGAGAAATCGGATGCATTTTTAAGTCATACTTTTAAGTATATGAAGCAATATTTTCCTTTAATAATTACGAATAAGTTTGAGAAAATTTAGAAATATATATCAAAAAAAATATTGAATTAAATATCACACATATTATTATCTAACTCAGTTTAATTTGAAAAATTAATCTGAAATACGATTGATATTTTATCTAGCTCAAATCAAAGATAATTTAGAGTTAGTTGAGTAAAAAATGAGTTGATTTTCTAAAAAAAAAATTCAAAACCACACTATACACACACACACATGTATGTATGTATGTATGTATGTATGTATGTATGTATATTATTTTTTTACTTAACATGTTCGATCCATGATATAAACACAAGCCCTAACTATACAAGCCATACCCATCCTCCCGCGGACTTTCTTTCAACAAATTAACCCATACGACAAGTCGTTGGTTCTCTTTTTTTTTTCTCTCTCTTTCAAGTTTCTTTCTGCCAACGTAGTCCAGCATCCAGTCTCATAATGTCAGACTCAAAATGGCAATGGGAAAATGCCACCGCCGGTGCCGTCGCAGGCTTCGCCACAGTCGCCGCCGTGCACCCTCTTGATGTCGTACGTACTAGGTTTCAAGGTAGGTTACTCCTCGTCATTCAATGAATCATATTCTTGTTCCTTTTATTGTCTTAAAAACATCTGAAATATACTGATAACAGTGAAAAAACAATGAATGTTTCTAAATAGTTGACGATGGTCGTGTCGTCAATCTCCCAACTTACAAGAACACTGCACATGCTATTTTAAACATTGCTCGCTTAGAGGTAATCACCTACTCTATTGGGTGTCTGTTCTTTATTTTATTTTTTTAATATTTCTTTGTTGTTTGTCTCGCTTCTGGATTGATTTTGCGTGTTGAAAAGTGTGTTTGGGGGATATTATTTGTTGGGGTAGAAGAAAAATTGCTGCTTGATTATAAAGTTGTTGGCGTTTAGTACTCTTTGGTTATTTCGAAAGAGTGTGGGATCAGCTATGGAAATGATTAATAGTGTATATGTATGATAATGATGTTTTTTTGAGAAATCAAATGGGGTGTAAAATATGAAGAAGCTAAATTGTTAAGAATTAAAATTCAATTTTGAAGGAACCCATTTTAATTTAGAAGGTCTTTATGCGAGTTTGATAAATAAAAGTAATAGATTGTGATTAAGTTTGGGAAGCAAATTTTTAAAGGTTCTTTCTGTTCGATGCCTTATTGTGTGATCGAATTTTTGCTAACATGATGATGCCTTTGTGCTGGCAGGGATTAAAAGGGCTTTATGCAGGCTTCTTTCCTGCAGTTCTTGGCTCAACTGTTTCCTGGGGTTTGTATTTTTTCTTGTAAGTCTCGAGTTTGATAGCTTTTGATTGTGTGCTAGTATGTAATTTGTCCTTGCTTTCACCAACCGATACCAGGTAGTGCTTTGGATGGTTTTTAACATGCCTTTTCTAACATTGAAAGGATTCTTTCATATCGATTAATATTGTTTGCTTTCTTCTTGGTTTTTAATTTTTAGATTTTAGGACTTCCATAAAAAGACTTCTTAGTGATACTTACCTGCTTCACAGACGGTGCATTATCGGTAAACCCTTAAGGGTTCTTCCATCATGATGCATTTATTCTTGTTATCTTTTAATTTTTGTCTATCATATATAGATCACTTGAAGGTGTTTTTTCTCTTTCTATTTGTAGTTATAGTAGAGCCAAACAAAGGTATTCCAAAAACAGGGATGAGAAGCTGAGCCCTGGTCTTCATCTTGCATCTGCTGCAGAAGCTGGAGCTTTGGTGAGTATTTGAATCTTCAGTGATATTATTTTGAAGAAATTCATATGGTCCATGCTATATCTGAAATAGATTTTGCAAGCTAGAATTAAGTTTTTAAACATAGGGAGCAAACGAACACAAGGAACTCCCATTGTTGGCATGTAAGCAATAAGAACCATACAATTTATGCTGAAATGTTCCTGAGAGGATGAAACTAAAGGCTACTGTTAACTGGTAATTAACTCAGACATCCCTTTTGTTTGAAAAAATCATCAACAAATATGCAGTGATAAGAAGTGACAATTAGTGTCAATAGCATAATCAAAAGAGGTGCTCTGGAACAACTTCTTAATTGAATTGTTGATACTTTTCTGTATTTAGTGCATTTAGGAGGCTGGTTTCTCAAGACATCTATTCACTGGAAGTTGGCTTCTTGTTTCTAATTGCTTTAGTGAAGATATGCTGGTTCATTTCTTTGTTGAACAAGAGTCTTGCATATTGATAATTGCATCCTTTTCCTTTCTCAGGTTTGCTTTTGTACAAATCCTATCTGGCTTGTAAAGACAAGATTGCAGCTTCAGAATCCTCTTCACCAAACTCGGAGATATTCTGGGTTTTATGGTCTGCTCTGCACCTTTCATTAACTTGCTATGTGCTCTCTGAGATATCCTTTGATGTTTGTGTTTTAGTACTCCTTCATCATGATTGTTTCTGACAAATGCATTTTTGTTGTGTGTGTCGTTAAATTACAGATGCCTTGAAAACAATTATGAGAGAGGAAGGATGGAGAGCACTGTATAAAGGAATTGTTCCCAGTCTTTTTCTGGTAGTTACTGGGTTTATCTTCATTGAATGCCTTTCTCACTGTCTGTTGGATTGTCAATTAGATGCATGGTTGAGGTGTACAGGTTTTGTTAAATGAATTGATACTTTTTTCCCATATATGGTCATTAAAATTTGATGCTTTTCTCTGTTATTATCCTATTGAATCAATGACATGTTGCTTTATGAAGGAACCTCTCTGATATCTATCAAATGCATCTGAATATCCGTTCTGGTGATAGCTGTGATCTAGTTATGTTGCATTACTGCATATAGCTGCTGAACAGCCTCTCTGATCCATATTTATGAGTTATTATGTCATTTAAAGATTTTCTTAAGCTAATTTCTGATGCAATTTAACTGATTCCAATTAGTTTGGAATGAGACTTCGTTGAGTTGATTGATAAATGAAAAAATTCTTTATTTTTTATGTAACATAAGTTAAAAATCTGTGTGGATGATTAATAATCTAATATGCTGATACAAACAGGGAAAGATGTCTCTCAACTTACTGAAATAAAAGGATGTCTTTCAGCTTGTCTGGTAGTTGACAGTTGATGCTGCAGGATTGAGGTCTGAAATGAGCTGAGAGACATAATTACTACTTGCTGAGGAACTTACATGCATGTGCATATTATTTCTTGTTTCAGCTATGTTAAAATAATATTGTAGTTTCCTTATTCTTCATTTTCATGATTAGGTATTTGTTTTACTTCAGCAGGTTTCTCATGGTGCTGTCCAGTTCACAGCTTATGAGGAACTTCGTAAAGTTATTGTTGACTATAAAGCCAAACAAAGAAAAGAAGATTGTAAAAGTGCTGATACTGATCTGTTGGTATGTATTAGAGTTTATTGGTAAATTTAATTTTGGGAGCGCTCAAAGGAAAGAGTGGGGGGGGGGGCTTCATCCGTGCTCCATCTCCATCATTACTTTCCTCACATTGTTTTTCAACCTATTCTGTTAAAGTGCATTAGGTTGAAGTTCATTTTTTTGGTCTTTCAACTCGTGTTATATGTTTTATATGTCAATGCTTAGTCCCCTTTTTGGAAAGGAGTAATAATATCAAAGCTTTATAAGTTCATAAAGACGTACACATATATAACCACAGCAACTTTTGCACTTGTTTCCCTCTTCTGTCTCATTTCTGCAAACACGTGGCTGTCCAAAATAGGTTTTGAACTTCAGCTCTCATAGCAGTTCTGATTTTCTCCCTTGAACATCTTCAACGTCCTCTTTTTGCACAGAATTCAGTTGATTACGCTGTCCTTGGGGGTTCTTCTAAAATTGCTGCCATTATTCTGACATATCCATTTCAGGTAGGCATTCTTGTAAGCGATGCGAAGCTTATACATGACTGTTAACCTGTTGGTCGATCATTGCATTTGACATGGTTGGGGTACTATTTTTTCAGGTTATTCGGTCCCGACTACAGGTATACCTGCTGTTAATCCCATGGTGTTTGCATAAATGGTTTCCAAACTATTGCAGTGTCCTTAATCCTAATAAGAAAGAGACAATGCTGTCACAAGGCTTATGGCCCAGGGACAAAACTCTCCCCCCACCTGGAGGAACTAACTGAGTTGTTCCTTGGGATGCTGCATAGGTTGGTATACTTTATACTCTCTATTTGTGACCGGAGTTGTGTTTTCTCTCCTATGCAGCAACGGCCCAGTATGGAAGGAATTCCAAGATATATGGATAGTTGGCATGTCATGAAGGCAACTGCTCGGTGAGAATAACCTTTCTTCTCCCACTTGGCTGCCTCTTAAACCATAATGTCACCCCATCATTCCGTGGCTTGCACTCATGACCTCTTCCCCTTGTACCAAGGGGAGAATAACGCCCACGCCCTTGGGCTCTCGTTAGAATAAATTCAGTCAGAACTTAGCATTTTACCACCAACAGAGGAAATCTAACTGTTTTAAACAATATAGCTTTCTAAAGCGTTATGCTCGATCCCCTGCATGCTTTATAGGGATCTGCACCAGGCATATTACCTTTCTGTCGACTGACATTTTCATGCGTGAAAAAAGGAACCAGTGAACATCTCCATTTATTGGTGAAACGAGGATCATCTCAAATTCTACCATGTGATTAGTTTTTTAAATGCTAAAAGAGATTGAAATGTTATCATTCTATGAACGCATCACTGCTAAAGGACAACCTTGTTGCGTTGATTACGATGCTACTTTGATGATAAATGTCTCTTTTACTGCCATCTACTCGTTTATTTCTGATAATTTAGTTTGCTTTTTGGGGCATGCAGGTTTGAAGGTTTCCGAGGTTTTTACAAGGGCATAACACCAAACCTTCTGAAAAACGTTCCCGCTTCTTCGATAACATTTATTGTCTATGAAAACGTCCTGAAGTTGCTAAAACTGGGAAGAACAAGCGACTGAGATTTTTCTTGTTTGTATTTTCTTCACTCTTTTAGTAGAATTTTTGACAATGCCATCAAAGAAAAAATTTGGCACAAACGACGTTGTAATGAGCTGCTACAAAAAAAAAAAAACGGGGAAAATATTCTAGAAGTTTGAAGAATTTGTTTCCCCATTCTTTCCAAAGCACGTAATTATACTGTGACCAACCATAATTGTCAGCATTCATTCCATGTTAAGCCTCTTCTGGAACCCTGTTAGGAAAGACTGTTACTGGTTGAGGTCAGCCTTCAACTTAAAATTTCATGAACTCTTGAAAGCAAGAAACCAGATTTATTGTAAAAAAAAAACTACGGTAACTACTTCCACATCTGAGTTTATTGCAATCTATTGTTCATTTTATTCCAATACACCATTTTGGGCATGACATCAAATTACTAATCCACAGAAAGCTTTTGAAGGAAGGTAAGAATTTCTTGAGAGACTTCATGGGCTCTCTCTTCGTGGATAAAATGGTGGCCCTCTAAAATAACAACTTCAAGGTCAGGCACCAAGCCTTTGAAAGTGTCTCCTTGTACATATTCCCTTGTACCATAAGTGTCAAAACCTATGTCTTTGTCACCAGCGATGTGCTTTGTAGGAACAGTAACCTTTGCTCCTTGCCAAGGTGCAGAAAGCTCCCAGTTCCTGTTGGCGTTTTAAAGAAACATAACAACAGAAATCATCAAAAAAACATATGGCTAATACAGCATTACAGCCTCATTGGCAGAGTGAAGAGAAGAGAAAAAATAATCAGACCTTCAAACCATGTAAACTAATCAGGGAGGATAAAATGGTGAGAGTATTTGCACTTACAGGTCCATAGCACGGTAGTAGTTGAGAGGACCAGTGAAGCCAGATTCTTCGAACTTGTCTGCATAGACCTGCAGTTCCTCCTCAGTAATCCATGGTGGCAACACTGCTGGTGTTTGCAAGTAATCAATGATCTCCATGCCCGAAGGAGCTATCAACGGATCATTCTTATTTATCAGCAAAAACTTCTTCATTACTGTCAAGTAATCATATCTTGCAAAAGCCCTTTCTGCTCTTCCTGGTTCCTGTCCCCCATAGCACCAGTACTATAAGTTCAGAGACTCGAGACATGCAAAACAAATGTTGTAAAAGAAATTATGTGAATATGGACCTAGGAAGGTACCTGGAATTGAGAAATGTAAAACTCATCTCCAAAATTTCCTCTAAAAAATTCGATAGGTTTAGCAACAGGATCTCTTGGAAAGTATGGGACAGAAATGGCTATTAGTCCCTTGAGTCTGTCAGGCCTGAATAGGCTTAGATGCCAACCAATAACAGCTCCCCAGTCATGTCCAACCACAAAAGCCTTCTCAAATATCAAAACTAAATCAGTCATAATCTACTTTTAATCCATTCAAAAACACATATTTTCACGTATTAATAATATTAAAGAACAGAGTTAGAGAGGACCTGTTGTTCACCAAAATAGTCAAGAAGGCCTACTAGATCACCAGCAAGATGCAAGACAGAGTAGGAGTTGGGGCTGAGAGGAGAGTCAGAGTCACCATAGCCTCTCAGATCAGGAGCAACTGCATGGTATCCATGGTTGGCCAAGAAAGTGATCTGGTGACGCCATGAATACCAGAATTCTGGGAACCCATGAAGCAGAAGCACTAGGGGTCCTGACCCTTTCTCTACTACATGCAACCATATACCATTTGTTTTTATCCTTTGGTGATTAACCTCTCCCAAATCCATGGTCGCCCCTCAATTATGCTCCAACCTTAGAGAGAGAGAGATGAAAAATATTCAATGGTAGACACCAGTCAAGATGATGGTTTTGTAACTTAAATACTGCTGACTTATCATGATTTGCTTGGCAAGGGAGCTGCAGATATTGGCTAGCAAAATTAAAAATCAAACTTTGACATTGGACTACTGGATGAGAAAAGCTTAAATAATTTCATTTATCTGACACGATTGTCATGATAATTAAAATTTTAAAAAAAAAAACTCTAAAACACTTTAAAAAAGCAATGGACACCCACCCAGATATATTTTACTATTAATTGCGATATTGTAATTTATTTATTTATTGTTTTTCAAAGAAAAACCAAAGGCTTATGAACTGGGGATAGGTTTTTTTTTTTTATGGCCGGTTATCAGGGTATATGTGTTTTTTCTCTATTTTTAGGAATAGTAAAATAATTTTATTATCCTCCAAGTAAAAGAAAAAAAA
>Ga0325404_1003013_pt1 | contig 17998 bp, 15 predicted proteins | sample PopdelMetagenome_18_FD_205664 | JGI IMG/M metagenome (GOLD analysis project Ga0325404, IMG submission 205664) | Populus deltoides microbial communities from Bellville, Georgia, United States - Xylem-Control-R1 | ecosystem: Host-associated > Plants > Phyllosphere > Stem > Wood/Secondary xylem... | reverse complement strand
ATAAACTAAATATCTTTTCTCATTAGTCTAATATAATACAACATATTTTGAATACATTATTAAGGCTTTATTGTTGTTGTTTTATGTAAATATATCAGACTTTGTTTAGTTTATCATGTGAAAAAAAATAATATAGATTGCAAAGATTATTGTTAAAGAGGATTTTAAAGATTTAATTTATAATTTAACTTCCTTTTTAATTTGTTATATTCTTACTTATAGATTTATAACAATACTATATGTTTTAGACCTTGTTTATTTTTGCGTTTTAAAAACGCTTTTAAAAATATTTAAATATTTTTTTCTTTGTTTCAAATTATTATTTTTTAGTGTTTTCAAATTATTTTGATGTGTTTATGTCAAAAATGAATTATTTTTTAATGAAATATTATTTTAATATATTTCCAAGCGAAAAACATTTTGAAAAGCAACCATTACCACAATACCAAATATGTTCTTAATCTATAACCTTATGGTTTGTTTATAGCTTTATGCTTTTTTTTTCTTTGATTAATTTTATAAGATTGTTTTATATCTTTGTTTTAAAATTATAGTTTATCTTATAAAATTATAATTCATGTAATTTATTTGAATTCGTTTGAATTTATTTGAACTAGGCTTTTATAGACCATGTTTATATCTTTGTTTAGTATATACATGTTGTGGCAGACATGTTGCTATAATCATGCTTTATTTTTTCTTTCTTGTTTAATCATATAGTTTCTACATAATGCATGTTTAATTTGAAATAAAATAAACAAAAATATTTAATTTTTATTTTTCATAATTTAACTTTTATTTATTTATCAAGTTGCTTTATTACAAGTTTTATTTATTATATTACTTGCTTATTTTGGATCTTAAATATTTATTTATAAATATTATTGACTATTGTTTTTATAATTTATATAATTTTTAAAACCCAAAAGTTGATTTTTCCAACCAATATTACTTTGATAGGTACTCCTTCGACAGTGACTATCACCTTTTGTGGTGCATAGTGAGAAACCTGAGAATTTCAATGGATTAGACTTTAAATAGTGACATCATAAAATATTGATTTATGAGTCCACCTCGAACTTGGTTAAGTTCTTGTAGGAAAAAGTGCTAATGTTCTCAAATAATGATTTCGATCTTGTTATTATAGTAGCTTTGGACATATGAAATCAAGATGATTTCATCCATAAAAATTACATCTTGAATAAATTAAATAATACTCAATACAATATGTATAGTTCAATTAAGAGTGCAAAGGCACCTTGGATAAAAAGTTCAATGTTGAAGTTGTCGTTATAAAAAGGTTTATAGTAGACAAATTTCTAAATCTTCAGGAATTGCATCTAGCTATTTAGTTGGTTTTGTTCACGTATAAGTTATTGTTCACATATATGAAAAGTTAGTGTGATGAATAGATACGATCTAATAAGTTATATTTAAAGAGATTGAGTTTTAAACGGGATCATTTATGACCCCTCCAATCTTTCTTAAAAAACTTATTTAGTGATAACATTATTTACACGACACTATTTTTGTATATGTTACACTTTGTAAGTCAAATAGTGATAGTTAAACTAATCATAGTGAACAAAATAAAGCTCAACAAAGTAACCTAAAAAAATAAATAAATGTTTGAAGCCAATATCAACGAGTTTGATTACCTCGTTGATGAAGTATTTGAAATAAGCATGTTTCTTTTTTCCAAAGTCAAGTTGATTAAAAGTTTTAAGTAGCGATGGGTTGACATTGGTGCAACAATACATATATACACCATGAAAAAAATGTTTTTGTTGCAAAGAAGTTGATGGAGAAAACTTATACATGAAGTACTCGTCAACCTCCAAGATACTAAGTGTTGGAAAAGTCATACTAAAGATGACCTCAAGAAAGCTTTTCACCTTTAACAATTGGGGTGTTTAGAAAAATCAACTCATCTTTAATATTTGCATTATATGGCCTGATATTACCCATCAAAGTTTGAATAATGTTGATATTATGGATGATAGTGAGTCAAAAATGTTTAATAAATAGGTATCACAGATCGAGTGTGGGCTGAGATTTTTAAAACCTTTTCAACTCGACCCAACCCGTATAATCCAATGTAAGTAACCCTAGTCTTTGGTATAAATAATATTTTTCTTTCTTTTAATTTTTTTTCCTTTCATGGTCACCTCTCTTCTCTTAATCTCTTTCCTTTCAATTATCTCCTTCAAACTTTATGTTTTTAATTACTTATCAATTTTTGTTATTTCTTACCTCTAGAATCAATTCTCTTTTGCAACCCGATATTTTTTTTAGGATCATTAAAAAATAATGAAATTAATATGCCCAACCCATGGATATTTCTGATATCCATAAAAGTTTTAGCTTAACCCGATATATCCAACCTGCCTGGCTAAAAAAATAGAATGGGTCGAGTTTATATTTTGTAAAATATCAAAAATAGTTTTAAGATGATTTTTTAGAGTGAAAGGAGCATTTCTATGGTGATCTCTTTAAAATAAATATAATGACTATTATAAGTAATAATGATGATGATAATAATAATAATAATAATAATAATAATAATAATAATAAGAAGATTGTCTCTTTTTTTTATTTACTTAAGTCTTGTGATGTATAACATGACAAGTTAGGTTATGTGAATTATAATTTCATGCAAAGGTTTATAAACCCTGAATATTACCAATAATGATTTTTAAGAAAAATCATAAGTATGAAATTTTTATAGAATCAAAATTCTAAAAAACAAAAATTAAAGAATTAAAAGAAGTAATGATCCTCTAGACATAATTCACTCAAATATTGATGATTTAAATTTTATGCAAATAAGAGGTGAAAAAAATATTATATTGATTTTATAAAGGATTGCACAAGGTATTATTATACCTATTTACTTAGGAACAAAGATGAAGCTTTTGAAATGTTTAAATATTACAAAAATAAAGTTGAAAATCAATTTAACAAGAAGATAAAGGTAATAAGAAGTGATAGAGTTGAAAAATACGAAACACCTTTTAATGAATTTTGTTTCTTATGGTACTATCAACCAAACTACTACTCCTTATTCACAATAATAAAATAATGTTGCAGAATATAAGTACCAAACATTAAAAGAAATGATAAATGCCATGTTAATAAATTTGGCAGCACCTTAGAATTTATAGAGGGTGGCAATTTTAATTGTCAATTACATACTTAATAAAGTAACCTATAAAAAGTGAAAAAAAAACACCATATAAATTGTGAAAAAGGTAGAGGATCTTTCTATAAAAACCTCAAAGTGTGGTGGTGTCTTGTGAAGGTAGCAATACCTGATCCTAAAAGGACCAAAATATGATCTAAAACTATAGATTGTGTGTTTATATATATATATATAATATAATATAATATAATATAATAGTAGTGCAAATTGATTACTTGTACGTCAAGTATTGAGGATAATCATTCTAATACTATTATGAAATAAAGAAATGCTATATTATTTGAATATATGTTTCCATGGAAGAAAGTATGAGAAAATTGTTCACTTAAGAAAGCGATTGAGGCTAGCTCAAGTGATTATCATCAATTAAAAGATGATGAAGTTGAGCTTAGAAGAAGTAAAATGACAAAAAACAACCAAAACATTTGGTCTTAATTTTTTAACATACTTGTTAGAAAATAATCCTCAAACCTACTTTTAAAGAAATGTCTTATCCGAAATCTTTCAATTGGAATGAGACAATCAATAATGAAATTGAATCCATTATGAATAATCATATATATAAACTAGTGGATCTTCCTCTCGAAACTAAACCATTAGACCATAAGTGGATATTTAAAAGAAAAATGAAAGATGATGGCTTTATTAATAAATATAAAACTAAACCTGTTGTTAAAGGTTTTTGGACAATAAGAAGGTGTGAACTATTTTGACACATATTTATATGTATCAATAATAACTTCCATACAAACATTAATAGCCATTGTAACTATTAATAAGCTTGAAATGCATTAAATAGATGTAAAAATAGCTTTCTTAAATGGTGACCTTGATGAAAAGGTTTACATGAAAAAATTCAAAGGGTTTGTTGTCAATGGTCAAGAAAAGAAAGTTTGTAAGCTTGTTAACTTATTATATGGTTTGAAACCATCACTTAAATAATGTTATGAAAAGTTTAACAAGGTTACTTTGTTAAATGAGTTTAAAATCAATCAAGTTGATAAATGTGTTTATGTGAATAACACAGATAAAGGTTATGTCATTGTATGTCTCTATATAGATGATATGCTAATTTTAGGCAATAATGATCACATTATCAAATCTACTAAAAAAAATATTAACTAACAAGTTTGACATGAAAGACTTAGGTGTTGCAGATGTCATACTAGAAATACAAATTTCTAGGACATATGATGGATTAATATTATCTCAATCTCATTATATTGGGAAAATTCTCGACAGGTAATAATACCTATGGATTAAAGGTAATAATAGCACTGTCAAAACACCAATTGATATAAGTTTATATTTATCCAATAACAGAGGTAGGAGAATAAACCAATTGGAATATTATTAAATAATTGAAAGTCTAATGTACACTATGAATTGTACAAGGCCTGATATTGCTTACTCGATAAGTAAATTGAGTAGATTTATAAGAAATACAAGTATGGATCATTGAGATGAAATTAAAATGGTACTCAGATATTTGAGGCACATCATGAATTATGAGTTATACTATACTAGTTACCCAATGATATTAGAAGGGTATAATGATGTTAATTGGATATCTGATACAAGGATTTGAAATCCATGAGTGGATATGCCTCCACACTTGGTGGAGCAACTATATCATGAAAATCCTCCAAACGAAGTTGTATTACTAAATCCATGATGAAATAAAAGTTAATTGCTCTTGATAAAGTTGTAGAGGAAGTTGAATGGATTCAGAATTTTTTAAAAGGTATTCCATATTGACCAAAACTAGTGCCAAATCTTTATGTCCATTGCGATAGTCAATCAATAATTGAAGGGTACAAAGTAATATGTATAATGATAAGTCTAGACCTATATGTTATAAATATAATATCGTTAAACACTTGCTCTCGAATATAATTACTTTCATTAACTATGTAAAGTTAAAGGAAAATATTACAGATCCATTAACTAAAGGTTTGTCAAGAGAGCTTGCGTATAATTCACTGAAAAGAATAAGCTTAAAACTTTTAAAAGATAAAAAATATAATGATGATAACCATACCGTTGATTGGAGATCCCAAGATCTAAGTTTATATGAAAAACTAAGTTATATAACATTCTTGGTAACACTAGAAAATTATTACTTGTTTTTTCCTATAATGAAATAAGTGTTAGTTGTAGTGTGATAAATGGTAAATTGAGCTCATAATGATTTTTATATTTTGGTACACAAAATGAAGTATATCATAATATTTTAATGAAACATCACCTACATGAGTAAAAAAATATGGTCTTTTCTTTGAGAATTTTAATAAAGACTGAATTCTCTAAATCACTTATGAATCCAAGAGTTGTTTAGAGCCAAAATTAACACAATATTAAGAACCAGAACCAGAGAAAATTTCTAGATAAAAAACTATATGAGTACTATTGTCTTAATTTATATAAAAGATTGAATAGTTCAAGATATCACGTTCAATATTTTGCTGAGTATATCCGATAGTATTTTATTAATAAAGATTCAAAGGCAAAAGTTATTTATCCTGATGTAGTAATCTACCAAATCAGTATCTCTTAACAAATCTTCAATTCGTTTTCAAACTGATAAGACAATTTCCATTTATGTGGAGGATTGTCGGAATTTATTTAATTAATATGATTTAAGCAAATTATAGATGAATGATAAATTAATCTCAAATAACCCTTAGTTTTTCTATATTTAATTATTGATTCATGGTGGTTAATCAAATATTGATAATGATAGGAATTGATTCTTATTAATTCTTTAGCTTTTTAACTTTTAAAATCCACTATAAAAGAGGGAGAAGAAAGAGTTTTTAACTTGAATTTCTTAGATTTTTTTCACACACTTTCTCACCTCATTTTTAATGTTTTCATCCTTTTTTATGCTTTGTGTTTTCCTTCTAAATCTAGAGCTGGGGTTTATATTTTGTTGAGAGATATCCGGGTCCTTTTATTTTGGTTCAAAGACTTTAGTTTGAAAGTATATCTAAACCAATATGGTGTTGTTGGAATCTTGGGAGGTATATTGCAAATATTCAAGTTGCATAAGTGATGAGCAATAAAACCTTAAAAATAAAGTATTCATCCTTGATAACAATAAAATATTCATTACTATAAAGTGCTTTAACAAATAAGTATCGTTTTTGTTTTAATTTAAACATAGTTAATTTTATTATTAGTATGCATACTAGAATTTTTTATTTTATATCGATTGTAAGTTTTAATATATGCTTAGTAAACATGCTAATGTTGTTTTATTATATTTGTGTTGAATCTTAAGTTCTATTTTTTTATGTTAATAGATTTAGACATGCTTACATCCTAGGATTTCCTTAAATAATTCTTTTATATTTTGTATGCTCTCTTGTTATAAGAAATTAAACATTTTTACTCATTGATCTAATATAATACAATATATTTTGAATTCAGTATTTATCCGACTTTATGAGAACTTGGTGAAGTTTGTGAATTTGAGTCTTTTATGATGTTACATATTTTAATATCAACTTTGAATAAAAAAATATAGATTTTGTGAGAAAAATAATAAATTACTTAGTTGTTGTTATTTTCCCTATATGCTAAAATAATGTGCATTTATTTAAATTTAATGAATGTAACCAAATATGAAAAAATAAAAATAAAAGATCCTCATCTAGTGAAGAAAATTATTTAAATGCATTTATGATTGTGCCAGCCATTTTTAAGTCATTGATGCAATTACATTTAAGCAATTGTATGACCAAACACGTCTTTAATTTAATTAAATACTAGTTCATCTTTCAGTGCTCTTGGGTGGGTGATTCGTGTTGTTTTTATTATTTTAGAAAAAATATACTTCTTAAAATGTAACAAATAATAATCATTTCTAAAGAAAACAAAATATTTTTCAAAATTTTTGTAACAATATTTCGTAAAATTTTGATAAGTTCTCATTATATTGATCATATAGTTCACAATCTTTCAGTTGTTGATATTTTTATTTTTTTGTTACTTTATTAAATTTAAATTTATTAATTTATATTTTTATATGTCTTTTATTTGTGAAATTTTATTTTACTGGCCAGATACATTATATTCTTGTTGGATTTATTGAGTTTAAACTTAATATTTTATTATGTTAATAATATTGAAAATAAAAGTAATTTACGTGAACCTATCACATACACCGAGTAATCCTAATTACAAATTCATACATCTCTTTAATATTTAATTGATATGAATTTCAATTGGAATTGTTTCTGATTTATAATAATAATAATAATAATAATAATAATAATAATAATAATAATAATTATAGTTTCATTAATTCTGTAGGATTTGATTAAATGAATTGTAGTTGAAATTGTTAACATCAAGATCAAATTTTAAGTTGCAATCAGTTAGCCTCTTTTGTTTTTCTACAATTAATTTATTTTTGAAGTTTATATTAACTAGACTTGATTAAATTACTAGTCAATAAATAAGGGCAAAATCTCTTGTATTTATTGATAACTGTTGGCGATGGTCCTCCAAAACAAAATAAATAGCTCTATCCTAATTTACCAAGCTTTAAACAAAAATTCAAAATTCAAAATTCAAAATTAATACTAAAATAACAGGACATGATAAGTAGAAAAGCTAAATTCCTAAACATGAACAATTTGGGCAGACTTGGATATTAAAATGGCCTCCAAATAAGCATTTAGAGTAAATTATCTTTTCGGGTTGGTGAAATTTAAGTAAATTGACCACTTGGATTAAAAGTTATGGCATGCCAAAATAACAATGTGTGTTCGTCCTTTCAAACTATATTATTAGATTTATGTCTATTGACATGGTCTGTAAACTTTTGAGTTAGTCTTCTCACATTAATCCTTCTACTTCTCATTTAATAAATCAAGTTCCTTCATCTCTGGTCATATGATAACTATATTAGAAAGGAAATAAAAACAAATAATCTTTTCATAATTAAACTTGAAGATGTTAAAATGTGATTCATTAGGAGGGACTAAAATGTAAATAAAATATCTCTAGTTCATCGAGATAAGATATTTTTGATTCATTAGGATAAAATATCACTGACTCATTAGAGTAAAATATGAAGCCTAAGGTTCTTTAGGGCCTAAAATATGAAAATATCAGGATAATCTTTTCAATATTCATTAGCATGGGCTTAGTGTTTGGCTAAGTCTATAGATGGTGGGTCTGACACCTCACCAGACCCTCATATGTCTAGGCTTAGCGCTTGGTTAAGCCTATAGATGGCGAGTATGGTATTTTGTCAGACTTATGTATGTCCAAGCTCAGCACTTGGCTGGGCTAAAAAATGGTATGTTTCGTAGCTCACTAGACCTATATATGTTTAAGCTCAGTGTTTGGCTGGCCTCGAAAATAATGAGTTTAACAACTTTCCAAACCCATATATGTATAGGTTTAGTATTGGTTAAGGTTATTACCCTGTCTTTGGTTACTCTTTTAGAAAAGAGGATCCAAGTAAAAGAAAAAAAATGTTAATCTATCAACAGCCCCCTAAATCTTTGTGTTGTAAGCAATAAATTTGAAAGTCTTAGTTAGCAGCAGATGAGAGCCTTTTTACCTTCTTTATAAGATTTTATGTGTTCCATATAAGACTACTAAGATTTTCAAGTCTTGGTGGCCTGCCTTTACTGGGAGGAGGTGTCCATTGAAAAACAAAACAACAGTTGACTTTCAATGCAGTAATTGAGTTGATTTTTTTAGATATGTAATGACATGAAAGGTTTGTCATTTGATGGTGGGAATGAAAAGAATTTTTTTATAATCTTAGTCATTCTTGCTTGTGACTTTTGTTTTGTTTTCACTTTCTATGATTTTTGAAAATTTGCTCCTGCGACAAGACCTAAAGTCATCTCTGATCTAAACCAATTCAGATATTTCCTTTATCATAACCTTTATCCCTGTCTTTCTTTTAAACAGAATAAATATACCTTAGAAGCATCAGATCCATTTCTAAAAAAAGAGGTGCTCATGTTCCTGATAAGAAGTTTAGGTTTCAACTAAAGTCTAAAAGAAACAACAGGGGACAACAGTATATTAGATTAGGTCCAGGACAAGAAGAGGTGTTATATTGGCATCCCCATGTGATAGGGAGCTGAGAAAATCTTCTCGTATGAGTTCTTCTTTTGTCCATGTTAAAGATATTTAAGAGAGAGGATCTTTCAGATATCCTTCTTATGCTCTTGTTAGAGATACTCAGGAGAGAGAGGTTTCCTTAGACTCTTAAGAACGACATCCCCAGTAGCATAAGTGCTGAGGATGCAGAATATGTGGCATACCACCAACCGGAAAAGTACGTCGCTCAAATGCCTAACCCTGTTGAACATATCAACAAACAAACCCTAGGCTTTACCCAGAGTTAATTTGAAATTACTATTGCTATTTGTATGTATGTAATGGGGTATTCCTTCCCTCTTCAAGGGTTCACGAGGGAAGTGTTTAACTACTATTAGTTGGGTCTAAGCCAGCTACATCCTAATGGATGGACAATTCTATTCTCTTTTAAAAAGTTTTGTAGGATCGTCAGGCTCGAACCTACAATTAATGTCTTCAAAAATTGCTACCAATTAGTTGTTGTCACCAATGGTGGTAATGACATGAGTTGTTTTTTTACCTTCACCAACAAAAATAACATTGCCATGAAGAACATGTTGTTTGGGAAGTCAACGCATGTTAAGAAGTGGAGGGGAAGATGACTGGTTGTAAGATTTAATGGGATAGTCAATCCCAGAGAGGGGATGCGACTAATCTAGGGTCGTTTCTATTATTGGAGGGTTCCTCTCTATGAAGTAAGCAATAAGCCTCATCTCAGCTCAAATGAGGAGAGAAATTTTATTGTGCTAACCTCAACTTTAACTGAATATGAAGTCAATAAGATGGCCAAAGGATATTAACAAGTTGTCTTGCAAAGTACGCTGATTCCCTTATTTTCTCTCTCTATATTTTGTATTTGTTTCTGAACTTCTTTCATTCTGTTTTTGCAAGGCTAATAGCTGAAGGAAAAGGAGAAACTTTAGTAAGGCCTGTAAAATAGAGTTTACCTTAAGGGTATTTATCTTTCATGGTTGGTAGAGACAAAGGTGATGAGGGACTCCCCCATCATTGTAGGTGAACTCTCTGCTTTTGAGGTTTATGTTTCTGATGAGATAATGATGGGGGCTATAACCCTAACAAAAGTTAGGGGCAGTGATATTCCCCCAGCTAGGGAAAAAAAAAATCTAACTTCCCCCGCGGTGATTATGGGTGCTGCCGTTTTTTAAGAGGAGGAGGGTCTTTACCCCGGTGGAAACCCATGTTCCAGCCCTATCTATAGAGGCTCTTGCGATGATGTTTCCTCAGCCTCCTATCTTATCGGTTATAAAAACAGCAGTTGGGCCTTCTACTAGGGCTGGTATGGAGGAGTTCGAGGATGTTTTTACCTATTTGACTCTTGGTCACACTCCTTTTAATTTTTCAATCCTGACAGATGAGGAGAGATAACTCATGGAAGCTGTTATTGGTGGAATATCAGGCCTTGATGAGACTAGTTTCAAGGTGGTGAGAATGCTGGAGAGGATCCTCACTATTCCGTCAGACATCTCTACGATGCCTAATAAAGCTCCCACCATCATTTAACTTTAATTGATAAATGGCTTTTAATGTAAGAAATTCCTTTGTTTTTTTTTGTTTGATTTTATGATTATTATTTTTAACATTTACCCTGACAGACTTTCATGATGTACATCCACTCTCAGAGGCATTTGGTAGCCGAAAGAAGGCATGTGAGGAAGGCTACAGACGAGAACAGGGCAAATCAAGTTGCCTTCAAATGACTACATGAGGGTAAAATGTTTTAGAGTTCAATTTACGGAGCCTTAAGACGGCTTATTCCACGTTGAAAGACCAAACACATGGCCTTGCCCTTAAGCTAAGCTTTAGTGAAAAATCATTCCAGGCTGCCTATAACCAAGTGTTTCCCCTACGATAGGAACTCCTTGAAGCGATGGCCTCCCAAGCTAGTCTACGAATTGAGCTTACCGCTATGCGGGTTAAGCTCGTTATTGCTAAGGAAGAAGCCCAACATTTCCAGGCTAAGTTGGAAGCTTTGAAGGACTCTTTTAGGGAGTTCCAAGAATTTTTTGGAGGGTCAGCAACTTTGATCAAGATAGTGGGAGACAAGAAATTTCTTGTCATGTTAAACTTGTATTTCTTCAACATCTCGAGAGGAATTCAGGTGGATTTTAGTGTTTCCTTCCATCTCGTCCCAATTTCTGACTTTACAAACGTGTTCCTAGTTAAGGTTGTCGTTGCCTAATGTGGGGAGTATCTAGTAAGGAGCCTGGGGTAGATTATTAAACCCTTATGTGTGTGTGTGTTGTTTTCCCCAGTCCTTTGAGATTGATTGTTGTAACATACTTTATTTAATAAAAATTCTCTTTTATAGAATTCACTTATATAAATGTTAATTTGCATGAATCTAGAGTTCTTGTGTAGAGATTTTATTTGGGTTCAATGTCTATACTTAGCTAAACATTCCTAGGTCCAACATTCATACTTAGTTAAACATTTCTAGGTCCAACGCTTATACTTAACTAAATATTTACGGGTCTAACACCCATACTTAGGTAAACATTCCTTATTTTTTAGCTTTGAATTTTTCTAACCTTAACAAGGTTTTAGAGGGTTCTGCCTCCTTCCTGGAACTGAGAAGATATTTTTTTATAAGTGTCCCTTTTATCAGTCTGGATGTATCTGTAGTTAATTATTAAGAATTGCTGACATACAGACGGAGCAAGTGTGCCAACAATTATAAAAAAGTTTGTAATATATCTCGTTGTGATTGTGCTTTGATAATCTATCTTTGATGGTGATTAAAGATGTCAATAACCTGGCTTTTAAAAGAACACACAATGATTTTTTTTATCAGTTCCCACAGACGGTACCAATTGATATGCTCCTGAAAAATCCAAATAGCTTGGGGACAATGTTTATATCTTGGATAATCGGTTAATCTCTTGATTCTGGTAGTCTGACCTATTCTATCTAGTTAAGGAGGTTGGTAGCTGGTATCTAATATCTGCAAAAAGTTTCCTTTGATGAATGTAGAGACTCTTCGATACTTAAGTAAGTATCTTATTGAGAGGAAATGCAATCATAATTTAGAGATAGACTCTGATAATAAATATGTCATAGAGAATTGAGATTCTTCCTTTTCTTTGAAGGATTTCCCTGTATTTATAACTCATAAGTCTCTTTATAAGAGAGAAGATGCTAAAATATAAGCAAAATTTTTCTAACTCATCAGAATAAAACATCTCCAACTTATTAAAGTAAAATATCTTTGACTGAGTTTAAAGGTCCTAGGTTATTAACTTGTCTTTAAAAAAAAAATGTTGATCCATCGTTATGTATCATGAAATTTTTAATGACATTATAATGAAAATAACCTAGCATCTTCTCTCTTTATAAGAGAGAAGATGCTAAAATATAAGCAAAATTTTTCTAACTCATCAGAATAAAACATCTCCAACTTATTAAAGTAAAATATCTTTGACTGAGTTTAAAGGTCCTAGGTTATTAACTTGTCTTTAAAAAAAAAATGTTGATCCATCGTTATGTATCATGAAATTTTTAATGACATTATAATGAAAACAATTGAGTCAAGGGAGTAAACCGAACTTTACTCATCAATCATCCCACCCCCTGTAGGTTCCTTCGCATTCTCATTCTCAAGGCTACTAAGTTTGATGCAATTGAAACGTACCTCAAACTAAACTATGGAAAAAACAAGAGTTTTAGAGGACTAAAGTTACCCAAACAAAATTAAAATTCTCCAAGACGTGCCACGTGGTAAATCAACTTGCTCCCACTCAGATAAAAAAAGAAAGAAGAGAAACTCATTTAGGGTTACAGTCACTGAGAAGAGAAGAGAAGAGAAGAGAGGAGACAATTTTAAAGAAGAGAATGTCCGATTACCCAAATGCAATGTTTGTATAAATTATTGTTAATATAATGAGAAGTAAGAGAGAAAAAAATACAATACTAGATCGTTATTCCTAGTTGGTCGATGTAAACTTTAATTATACCTAATTTCTATCTTCCTTTCCGACCAAATTTCAAATAATCAAACATTACTTCCGTCTCCGACAACTAATTATCAAAGGCAGCTCACTGGGCACGTAAAATAAGTTTAAAAGATACTGAAATGACACAACTTAAGCCAGAACATGCATGCATTGATGTGTTTTTGTTTACGCGGTGTCTCATGTTTTTTTCAAATTTTGAATTCTTTTAATTTTTAAAAATAAAAATAATATTTTAAAATACCCTCAAACAAAAATATTTTAAAAAATACTGCTACTGCAGTGCCAAATTCAACGGGTCACCGGACACCAAGGAAAGGTAAACTTATTTTTTAAGAAAAACTACAAAAAGAGTAGGCATGGAGAGTAGTGATTGTCTGTGCGCGCGTGTGTCTCGAGAAGGTGCTTCCGTACGGCCCGCTTATACAGCTAAAGATGGACCGGTGATCACGGGGATTAAGTGGGTCCCATTTCCCACGTTGGATTCTTTGCCTGTCACTGATGCTCAGTGTCACCTTCTAGCTGGGTTTTAGCTCTTTTTTTTTTTTTTAATTTATAATTGGGTTTTAGCTTGGATGAATCTCCGACCCCATCAAATCTTTTTATGGGTCTACTGTGAGAAATCACAACCGCAGATCACGCCTCAACTTCTGCTTGACAGCAAGGCCACTCCCATGTTGATATTGCCCCATCTCTCTTCTTACTCACCAGTCACCTCACTGTTTGCTTTACTTTTTACTTTTACTTTTATATATCATGTACTGTATAATTTGACTGTTTCTTCCACGTATTATCCTCTTGGTTCATCCAGTGATGTCACTGTAACTCAGCATGAGATACAATGGCCACCAAGGGCATTTATGTCTTACAGGCAAAATAGAAGGACTATTGTGAAGATTCCTAATGCTAAAAGCAAGCAAACACCTTTGTAGAAAATCAGGGGAAAAAACAATGAATAATATATATATATATATATATATATATATATATTATTCATATTGTAGAAGTTGAATTTTAAAATATTTTTTATTTAAAAATATATTAAAATAATATTTTTTTTATTTTTAAAATTAATATATAAAAATTATATAAAAAACATAAAAAATAATTAATTTAAAATAAAAAAACCACGTTATAACCACACAAACAAACACCAACACAATCAAACACTACCATAATCTCCAATCAATTTGGAGATGTGCCTCTAAATTTAAGGTAGACCCCACACATATCCGTGTGAGGTTTGAGAATTAACATAATTTATTAAATACGTGCCATAAAGAAAGTGGGAGATGGAGTTAATTTTTTTTCTCATTTTTGTTCACACATGAAGAAGTAGAATGTGTTCAATGATGGTTTGTTTGAAAATTCCAAATTGTGCCCTTCTAGCCTACCTTACCTCCTCTTTAAGTAGTCAGCTCCCATGCTCTGAGCCCTTCACATCCCCATTAACTCTCTCTCTCTCTCTCTCGCTGACTCAAGTTGAAGGGTGTTGCTTTAGTAGTATTGCGGAGAGAAAATGGCAATGAGCAGTTTAATTTGCATTGCCACTAGTCTACTAATAATAATGTCATCGTTGTGGATGGCTGAAGCTAGAATTCCTGGTGTTTACTCTGGGGGTGCTTGGCAAAATGCTCATGCAACCTTCTATGGCGGTGCTGATGCCTCTGGCACAATGGGTGTGTTCCTTTATCTTACTTACTTCTCACATTAAATAAACCTGATCAACCCAGCTAGGTCTAATCTTAATTAAGCTTTTAGTGTTTTGTTTATTTTAGACTTTAAGTATCACAGTGTGCGACTTTGGCCTGAAAAATGAAGCTACCTAAGTAGACGAACAGTCTTAGCTGTTAATCTATCTAATTAGACTAATTAATGTGTATATGCTTACAGGAGGAGCTTGTGGATATGGAAATCTGTACAGCCAAGGGTATGGAGTGAGCACTGCAGCACTAAGCACAGCACTGTTCAACAACGGGTTAACTTGCGGTTCTTGCTTCGAGATAAAATGTGCAAGTGACCCAAGATGGTGCCACTCAGGCAGCCCATCTATTTTCATCACTGCAACCAACTTTTGCCCTCCAAATTATGCACTTCCTAGTGACAATGGAGGCTGGTGCAACCCTCCTCGCCCCCACTTTGACCTTGCCATGCCCATGTTCCTTAAGATCGCCGAGTATCGTGCCGGTATCGTCCCTGTTGCCTACCGCCGGTCAGTGCCTTTTTAACTCCCTGTTTTTGCCCTGTTTATATGCCTCTGGACTTCAACTGTTTTAGTTAGCACAAGGAAAATATGAGTACATCTTTATTTTCTCTAACTTTTACATGACATCGATTTTAGGTTTTAGATTTTGATAAACACTAAAATTTGGATTCATTCCTCAGTGAATATGTGCTAATTTTACCATTTAGTTTAGTTGCAATTTCTCTTCAAGCTACAACAGAAGGTCAAGAGTTAGAAATTAGTGCGTGCGTGCTTGCTAGCTAGCTAGCAGGAAAAGCTGTCGTACCAAGAAGAGATGGGTTTGTAATGTAATTTGGCCCAACAACAACCTTTATTGCCCCAAAACAATAGCTCTCCGAAGCCATGAAAATACACTCGAGATGTTGGCAAAAGAACACCACGATAACTGCGAAGAACACCAATTTTTGGTGGGTCTTTATCGCTTTTGCCAACCAATTGTCTGCCTTTGAATTCTTGTTGCGATCCAAAAATGTGTTAACTGAAGTCACCAAACAGTTTATGCAGGGGCTGATGTTATTAAGTGATGTCGGTGGGTTAGTTAGACCTCAACAACTTTCTCGTGTCCTTTACTTATTTTAGCCACGGGACCGTTTATGGTCACCTCTGGTGATTTGTTTTTACTCTTATAGCCCCGCTTTAGTACTAAAAATACCAATGCACCCTTGCCCTATTCGTTTCTACAGAAAGGTGGATAGCCGTATCTTATTACAGCACTTTTTCTTAGTGGATCAAAACAGTATTTTAGGGGGAAAATCAAAACATTTCGTCAAACACTAAAACCCAAAAATCACACTTCCCAAAATCCTAGACTTTCATGTTTATGTTTTTTTTTTTAATGCCTAGGTTAGGCTTGCTGTTTTTCTTGACTGCCCTTTTTGTAAATTTGTTTTATTGTCGCAATTACGGAAGTGTCCTAACGGCATTGAACCTACTATGCAGAGTGCCATGCCGCAAGAGGGGAGGCATAAGGTTCACCATAAACGGATTCCGTTACTTCAACTTGGTATTGATCAGCAACGTGGCGGGTGCAGGGGATATAGTGCAGGTGAGCGTGAAGGGTTCAAAGACTGGTTGGATGAGCATGAGCCGTAACTGGGGCCAAAACTGGCAGTCAAACGCTGTTCTGGTTGGCCAGTCACTCTCCTTCAGGGTCAGGGCCAGTGACAGACGCTCCTCCACTTCATGGAACATTGTCCCAGCCCACTGGCAGTTTGGTCAAACTTTTACCGGCAAGAATTTCAGGGTCTAATTCCTTTTATATTCATTTAACCAGAAAAAAACTTAAAAAGTTGAAGTTTTTTTTTGGCGGGCCTCTTTTTTGACATGGGGATGTTTGTTGGGGGATGTTAAAGTAAAAGTGGGGTTATAATTAGGGACTCCAAAAGGGATTGTGAGATTTGGGGGACTGTTTTTTTTACTTTCAGATTGGTGTGTGTTTCTCAACGTTGAAGTTGTGGTAACGGGGGAGGGAGACTGAGGCTGAGGCGGCTGCACAAAAGATGGTTAGCCCGCTGTCTAGATTAAAGTACTGGTACCATAGTAATGTATGATGATGATATTATACATTCTGAGAAGTGTATTGTAGTAGTTTATAGCACTTGATCAATGGCAAGAATATTTAGTTTGCTTTTCCATGTTCATCGTTCGTATGTTCCAAAATCATATTTTCTCTTGGACCAAGTAAATTTCTTTTCAAAAACAGTGAAGAAAATTTGATTGGGACCTCGGGACGTGACAATTTACATGAAGAATAAAGGATCTATACAAAGTAACCTGGAAGTGTTTGTTCGACTTGTACAAATGGTACCACGGCATGGACATGATTATTTTGTATACTCTAAACAAGAAATGAAAGGCAAACTTTGCACACCAATGTTTGCTGTCAACAACAAATGAACTTTAAATCGTTTGATTTGATAGCAGTGATTGGTTAGGAAATTTCAAGACTAATTGCATAAGGTTGAGAGAAGATAAATACAAATCTAATTGTAAAACCTACACTTTATACAAGTTTAAAACATATAAATATATAAAATATAACTAAATATACTTTTAATACAAAAATAATAATAAAACTCTAGCATTCATAATTGTGAGTGGGCTTGAGATAGTCCTTTTAGAGCTAGCTGTTGATTTTTTGAGATAAAGCAAGTATTTTGGATTAGCTAGATAAACCAAACTATGATACTTAATAGGATCATTGATTTGTTAAGTTGTTCTTGAATCAATACTTTTCTTTCCTGATCTAAGGGTAGTTCTAGCAAGGTGATCAAAGTCCTAGCATGATTACTAATAATTGATAAAACAATGCTTAAATTAAAATAAATAAGGGTACTTATTTGCTGAAAAACTTTAAATGAATAAAACTTTTGTTGTCAAGAATGAATCATTTATCCTTAAAGTTTTATTTCTCATCACTTGTGCAACTAAAATGTTTGCAATTTGCCTCCCAATATATCTCGTTTGACTCAT
>Ga0325404_1003011_pt1 | contig 18001 bp, 12 predicted proteins | sample PopdelMetagenome_18_FD_205664 | JGI IMG/M metagenome (GOLD analysis project Ga0325404, IMG submission 205664) | Populus deltoides microbial communities from Bellville, Georgia, United States - Xylem-Control-R1 | ecosystem: Host-associated > Plants > Phyllosphere > Stem > Wood/Secondary xylem... | reverse complement strand
TATCTAAAAGTATCAACTAATCTAACAACTCTGTAAGCTAAAATAATTGACTAGCAATTAACTTACCGATTAATAAAATTTGAAGCAAGAAACAGCTCTTCGTAGCTTAAAAATTAAGAGAAATGCATAATAAAATTGATTCACTTCATAATCGATCAAAATAGAAAGATTTGAGAGCCGAAACAGCATGTCGTTTTGAAGGGGAAGGATAAGTTACTAGAGACAGGCAGCACTTAGCTGCTACCTCCATCGATGTAATCTACGAAACAAGAGAGGGTGCCTTTTGTTTTTATTTTCTGTTTCAGTTTCGCTTAGGGAGAGACGGAGGGGGAGCGGAGGCTGCAAGATGTAACGTTCAGAAATTGAAATTGAAATTGAAATGAAATGAAACGAAGAGCGAAGGAATTTGTAATGAATTTATTTAAATTTATTTAGTCCATGACAAGAAAGGAAATGAAACGACATTGAAATTCACATCAAATTACATTGAGATGCGAGTCAAATTTTTGAACTTTGTGTAAGTGAAGGGAGACTGGTTTGGTCGATGCGTATAGATAAGGTGCATGACCGGTTTGGTGTTGAAACTCAAGGAGTGGAGTTACCGGTTAAAGGGGTGTGGCGGTTATTGAGGTGGATTTAAATGGGTACTTGGAATCCGCAAGTCAGTGCAGTGGTCAATTTTTCTTTACTATTTCAACTGTTTTTTAAAAAACAAAATTAAAAAAATATTTTATTCATATCTTTATATAATATTTTTATATGATAATGTTAAGAATTAATTTTAAAAAATAAAAAATATTTTTTTAATATACCTTTTAAAATATATATTTTAAAATAAAATCTTTATCACATTGACCAAAAAGCACTTAATTGTTTAGTCAAATATAATAAAATTCTTTTTAAAATTAGTACAATAATTTCAGAATTTTAATAAAATAACACCTTCTAAAAAAATTTGATGAAATTACACATTTTACATTGTCACAATATATTAGACGTTGTTATTCTCAAGTACGACAAGATAATTGTCGTGTTTCAGAAAAGCGATAAACAAACATTTCACGTTTCAGAAATACAATAACTTAATATGTCACGCTTCAAAAACACGACATGTCGTGAAATTTAAACTCCTTCCCAAATTGAAGAACACAGACAGACACGACTCCTTCTTTCTCTCAAAACCACCGTTCACAACCTTCTTCTCTCTGAAACCCCCCCACCAGTTACTTGTTTTTTTTTTTACCCTTAAAACACCTAAAAATTAAACTCATCTTAATCTTCAAACATCTTAGAATGTTTTCCTCTTTAAAATCTATTGTTGTCACCTCTGTTATCATTGCCCGATACTTTTCTCTAATCCACAAGCAATGTAAACATACTACATTGCTATGAATTTTTATTTGATTTAGTTGAAATGAAATCATTGTTTATGATTTAGGTTGAATTTAGGGATTGTTGAATTGATGATAAATGAGCTATGTATAATGAAAATAAGTTAAATTAATTACAAATTAATTATTACAAATAATTATGTATTGCGTTAAATTTTGAATAAGTTGTAGAATTAGGAATTTTATGTGGATTGTTGGAATTAGTTATTGATGATATCACTATACTTGATGATTTCATGCAATAGAGCATGAATGAGGTAGAATTATGAAGAATTATACGATGTGTTGAATGTGGACAAGTTGCTAAATTTTATATTTTCTTTGAATTGTTTTAATTTGCTATGAATTTGGGTATGATTTAATCCAATTGAGAATGAAAATATAAATTAGATTTGATATCATGAATTATATTTATTCTTGGTCAAGTATGCTTCGTTAAATTTAGGAATTTGATTGATTTTACTATAAATTTTATCTATTAGGGTTAAGGTAATGCAATTTAGTTAAAATTAGAACCAATTGACCATAAGCTGACTAGTTTTTTTTTTTTGGCAGAATGTCTTATAATATATTTATGTTATGTCATTACGGTAGAACTATTATTCCTGATATGAACAGTACTATCACATCTAATGGCAGGAGTAGTTTGTTGTTATATGGTAATTTAGGCATGTCATGTGTGGAAATGAAAAAAACTATTTGGCATGGACTTGGCTGGTAATATTGATGTTGAAATAATTTTGAGATATCAAATTGGTAAGCATCAGTGTTAACCAGTACTGATTATATATGATGGCAGTTTTAGAAAAAATGATTAATTCTTTCATCCAATGCGAATTGAACATGGTAGTTTGTATATGAGTAGTCGACCAAAATCTTTGTGTGTCCCAACTTTTATCTGTCCTTTAAAGTTATTTAGTAAAGGGAAAAACAATTTATTGTTGGATGATTTTCTATGAAATATCAACGATACTATGTTTTATAATTCATTTGCTAATCAACATATATTTTATTATTATGAACTTAGTAACAATGAGAATGAAGAGACATTAGACCCGAAAATAACAGTAAATGTTGATAATAATATTGATAATAAGGTTGAAGATAATGTTAATAATAAAACAATACCTTGTGTTCCTGAATTTGGAGATGTTTTTAGGTTTACTTTTTTATTTATCATCATTGGGCACTTAGTTGTAAATGTTTCCAGAAAGCTTTGATTTGAAGATTGGACAAACAATTAGCAGTAAAAAAAAGTGGTTCATGCAATTAAACGGTGGTATATCACACATTCGATTAAATACTGAATCTAACGGTTGAACTCAATATTTATTCAATTACAATGTATGCAAGCACCTAAATATAAGTGGTATTTACGTAGGGGATATCATAAAAGGTCAGATTCATTTGAGATAACAAAGTTAAAAGTGTCATACACATGTACCTCAATCTTTGTCTAAAAATACCGCTATCAACTTGATGCAAATGTTTTTGTTAATGCTATATCAACCCTTGTAATGAATAATTTTTCAATAACATTTACAAGCATAAATGATGAAATAAAATTGCATTATAAGTATAAAATATCATATGACAAGGTATGAGTTGCAAAACAGAATGTGCTCGAGCATCTTTCTAGTTCACATGAGGAGTATTTTGAAAATTTATCAAGGTTTTTATCGGCAATAAAAAAAATCAAATCCTGGAACAGCTATTGATTGGACACACAAAGAAAATATTGATGATAGTACAATAGTTTTTTACAGATTTTTTGTCATCTAAAGATTGTATTAAAGGTTTCAAGTATTGTAAACCATTTATCAATATTTATGACACATATTCGTGTAAGCAATATGATGGGAAGTTATTAATTACAATTGCTTTTGATGCAAATAATAGGATACACTCGTTGGCTTTTGCAATTTTTGACAAAAAAGATAACTATAATTGAAGATGATTTTTGCTTTTCTTACAAATATATGTTATCGGTGATAAACATGTATGTGTATAATATCATATAGACATGTAAGCATAAAGATTGAAGTAACAAAAATTTAACGTGAACCTATAGGATAACATCAATATTGTGCCTGATATTTTATTAGCAACTTCGATTATAAATTCAAATAATCATCTACGGAAAAAAATTCAATAAAGATGTGTTATAAACCTTCAAGATGAAAATTTGATTTGTGGTATGAAAGAATGTATAAGTTAAACTTATCATATCAAGAATAATTTGAACGAGAATCAAAAAAGAGCATTGTATTATGATGATGGTCACTCGTATAGTTAAATGACAACTAATCTTTTAGAATCATTTAATCATTTTCTGAAATGTGCTTGTGCAAAGCCTATTTCAACCTTATTGCAATTGATATTTTATAGGTGTAATAGTTATTGGATCAAGCAAAGACGTGAAATAAAAGACTTTATTCGATGTGGAAGAATTTGCCCCTCATCAATTCAAGCTTAATTGAAAATGAGCAGGGATAGATCAAGATATCATAATACAATGTTATTCAACTTTCAGTAACAAGTTTTCCAGATCAACACCCTTATTATTATAAAGAAATTCAGAAAGAAAATAAGATTGAATGATAGAACATATATATATATATATATATATATATATATATATATGGTAAATGATAAACATTTCAACATTTATATTCATATATTCTTGCATGTTATGTTATGAATCACTTAGATTTTACATAGTTTATTAATGATTATTACACGATTCAGAGCTATAAATCAGCATATGACATGTCATTTCATCCATTATAACACAAATTAGAATGGACTCATTACACCGGATTTTAACTTAAAGCAAACACTTCTAATAAAAATTTAGAAATGGTCGATTAATGTCAACTTAATTGCAAGGTGGATGCAAGAGAGGGTCATATATATTATAGTGTGGCATATGAAATGACATAGGCCATAATAGAAAAACATGTCATAATCAACAATGTATATATGATAATATAATTATATGACAAAATAAATATTTGTTAAAATATATTATGATATTTTTTTAAAAGCATATTAAACTTATCTAGTTTCACATCAAATACATGTACTCATACATAGAATGTCACGCATTCGAAGTGGTAGATTTTATTCTCATGTTGAGTGGCCATATTATGATGATGACATTCCCAGACAACATGATTATTTTCATGGAGATTTTAAGTCACATTACATGCCTGTCGGGCCCACTGACACTTTTGTCTTGCAGTTGTTGGATAAACATTAATCAAAGGATATTTTTGTTGGGATTATAAAAATATTCAATGTAAATAAGTTTTTCCATTACTTAACGTTACATGTATTATATATTTATGTAATTATATTTTAAATTATTATACAGGATAAGACCATCATTTATTTTCATGCGCATAAGCGAATGAAATTGCTTGAGCGAGTTCAGCCATATGTGTTTTAGGTTAGTTTTTTATACATAAGTTATCTGGAGCACATAAAGCTTGATCACGACTTGATCCATGCACTAATTGAGTGATGGAGATGTGAGATACACACATTTCATCTTAGGTATGGGAAAATGACATCGACATTACATGATGTGATAGTTTTGCTTAGAATTTATATTAATGAACAAGTAGTCATATTTATTGGCATGTGTAATCGAATTGTGTTAAGCGAGTACGCATTTGTATTGGCACTCTCGCTTTCTGAATTGAAAAGGGCAATATACATTTTAAATGGATTAAATAGACATTTACCATACCATCAGGTGATACTAACAACGAGATCTTGCGGAGGTATCCATCAAATTATTATTTGAATATGTTAATTGTTAGTTAAGTATATGTGAATTAGTATGGTAATTTTAATGTGTTATGTAGGTATGTCAGAGCATATATACTGTATTTGTTTAGCAATGTATTATTCACAAACTTCATGGGAAGATGTGTGCCTTTAATTTATCTGACGCTCTCAGATGATTTTGATGTCATTACTATAAATAGATCAGGATTTGTTGTCTTGGCACATCTATACAAACATTTATGTCTTATATGCATGAAATGGATCCAATAGGTTGAGGGATGTTTTCTACTTATACATGTATGAATCGAATAACTTAAAATAACTATTTGCTTTTTAAATGTTTGTTATTAATACAAAATAAAGAAACTTGTTTTTTTTATTTAATAACAGTTATGGTATTAGGAGCATCTTTATGTAGGCTAGCCCTAAATACCTAGATTGCAACCTATAACTATCAAAATTACGAGGGTTACACTTTAGCTTCCACCAGGATATAGGTATTGCAAATGTTATTTTTGCAATTATCTAAATATTTATATTGTCTAATTGTAACTTTAAAAATAAAATTAAACAGACATGTTTGTAATACTAGGTTATGTGCCAGTAGAGTATTTGATAATAATCCAACACATATGTTGTCATTTTACTAGAGCGAGCTAGATAAACATGTTATCTATGAATTTTTTGAACCATTTGTTAAAATAAAAGCTTAATTCCACTAAATTATTGTTTTTTAATATTTAAAAAACTTATCTTCTACATGTCAATTGGACACCTTATTTGGATGAAAAATTGATAGTTGCTCCGGCTATTTGCACTAACAGGATGAACATCAATGGTCTCGTTGATTTTTTTATGTGGTTGAGTTATGTTGCCAATATCAAGTTATATGACAATTCGGTTGTAGACAACACATTTAAGTTGACATCGATATGAGAGACGCGTTACACGTTATAAACCATCAGGGTAAAAATAATGATTATGTTTGATTATGTCATCTTCAAACTTATGTTTCACAGTGGGATGTATAAAAGAATGAGATATTTGCATAGATACATCAAGTGATTACAAAGGAGTATTTGACTTGGTATATAAGTATCACATGTTAGGTTATTGCATCGAATCCTGAGCAAGTTCCTCTACCTATATACTTGTAATATGAGCAAAATGCCCCAACGGGTTCAAATTATCATAAGTAATCAAATATTTTTAGAATTAATATATGTTAAAAGTTGGATTTTATTTATTGATATTTTAATTTAACATTGATGTTTTATTAATATTAGGTTGGTTCTTGTTACAGCAGGGCGTAGAGACTATATATGTGCTTCATGATATTGACGAAGAAGCAAATGATACACGTATACATTTTGATGGTTCAATGTTTGTCGCAATGAACTTGATACATTTGGAGAGAGGTTAACTCTTAGTGATGTCATGATGAAGAACAAGGCTACTCCGGTAGGAGTAGGAGTAATAGCAAGATGCAATTGTGTTATTCATGAACCTAGGTCATCCAGTAAATAACATAGATGTAGATAGATATGTTATGTTGATATATTTTGAGATTTCAATTACTTAAATGTTGTATCATTAAAGTATTTGAGACTTATTTTGCATGTGTATATGTTTATTTATTTACATTTCTAAGGCTATTTAAGATTATAAAATATAAAAATTTCGTGTTTGGTTATTTGGTTCTTTATAGGTATTTTTAAGTAGGATAAAATTTATAGTTCCAAAATAAGGGAAACTCTTCTTAGATTTTGTTAAGATTGTAGAATTTCTTACTCTCTGAAATCATTAACTAAATTAAATATAAGATTAACAAACTAAAAATAAATTTTATGAAAATCATTTTTTGTTAGATTTAGATATAGGGGAAATTGGTTGCAGGAATTTTCATGAAATGATTGGGATGATTATTGAATTTAATTGATGTCACGGTTTAGAAAGGTGACATCAATTAATTATCGCGGTTCAGAAATGTGACATCAATTATATGTTGCGTTAATAATGTTGTTGTTAAAAGACATGACATATAATTGATGTCGTATTTATGAACCGTTATAATTAATTGATGTCGCATTTTGCTGTTTCAAACCACAACATTAAAAAATATATTATTTATCAAAACTTTTTACTCCCGTGTTAATTCGCTTTTTATTTTTAATTCATGTGCTAATTGCAAACAGATTTTTAATTCTATGAATTGAAGTTATTGAACTCATTTGTTATTGATGGGTTAATATTATTATTATTTTAATAAAAAAATTGATGATTGATGCTTGTGTTTGAAATCAAATTAAAAGTAAGAGTAAGTTTCATTCCCTCTTAAATTAAAGTTTTATTAAAAATCATTTGTTAACAAAAAAATAATATCAAAAATTAATATGATTAAATAATTTATAGATGAATAAAAAATTAGTCTCATAAAACTTTTGGTTATTATATTTTTATGAAACCTAAACACATTATCCCATGAAAAAAATACAAGATTTATTTTGTAGTGTAAATGATACCAATAAGTTGAATAGTCATAAACAAACTTAAACAAAGTAGCTTTGGACTCAAGTCAAATGTAATGGCTTGGACACAAACCTCAAACCTTGAAGTTTGAATTCTTGATTATATAAAATTGCATGTTATATAAACTAAATTATAGCTTACAAACAACAAATACCCAGGGTCTATTTGTTTCACTTAAAATATTTTACGAATGGAAATTATTTTACATATAAAAAAAATTTCAATGTTTAATTTGAAAAAAAAATTATGAAAATATTTTACATGTAAATATTTTTTTACGATAAAGGTGGTCATGGAGAAGGAGCTGGTGGTGATGGTAAAGGAGATGGTCGTGGTCGTGGTGGAAAAGGTGGTCATGGTGAGATAATGGTGATGGTGGTCAAGGTGATCGTTAAAGAGGAGTTGGTGGTGAGGTGGTTATGGTGGGGTTAAATTGTTCACCTCAAAATTAAGCCCTATGCGACTGTCTAGTCCCAACTAGACTGAGGTTTGCCTCTCCTTTCACTCGTGTTTACCTACAATTACGTGTTTCGCTAACTTAAAAAGGTTCCCATAATTTTCTTATCGTAAGCAAATAACAAACACAAGTAAATAATCTCAAAGCACATAGCAAATACAAGAAAATCTCTCAACTTTTAGTAATCTCGTAAACAAAGGATTTACACGATACAAATGTGTGTGTGCTATACATAAATATTGCATACTACACAGTCAATGCCTTTCAAGCCTATTTATAGACAAATATGAGAGGTTACAAAGCATATAACTATCATTCCTACTTTTTATGAAGTAAATGGACACTTTCTCACTTATGTTCCCATGAACTAAATGGATGATTTTGACCCATGATCTTAGTGTATTGAGGAGCAATCCCCCATGTTCAACATTCATGTCCCCATAATTTGGACACCCATTTCCCCTATGATGTCACGATTGTAATCGTTATAACTACGCACCGCATTGCTGTACATGTAACCCAAAATTTGTTTGTCTAAATGTTAGCTCTTTACTGACATTCCAGTTATGTTTTTCCCACCTTGAAAAGTTCATCATCCCTGTCCAGTTTCATGCCAAATCGAGAACCCATGACACGCACGAAACTAATACACGCTATCTAGCGAATTCACTGCTGCCCAATTTCGGCTGCCATTATCCTTCGCTACTAAATTTTAGATAATATGCATACTTTGGTGCGTGCTTGCACCTAGAACTTTAACAACCCCCCAACCAAAAGAGTTTGACGTCCTATTCAGAATAGAGGTAAAGTATTCCTACACTTTATCTTTTAATTGCCACAAATATGTGTCATTTTATAACAAAACCTTCAAGTTTTTCTCTCATTTTACTAAAAACTCAGTTCGTCAATTCTTTGTATATTAGCCGAGTTAACGATGATCCATGATCTTGACAATACCATTATCAAACTGTTTAAAAATCATTAAAGGAGCTTTTTACGACTTACTTCGTTTTGATCTTCTTGATCTTCATGGAAAGGTCTAAAATAACTTCCATGAAAAGCTAGGTGAAGCTTTAGCCATTCTGGCAGCTTTAATTTATAGGCATCAACCCTTATTTTTTTCCTTGATTTCAAAAAGTCCATCATATTTTAGCACCAACTCTCGATGCTTTGTCTTCTTCATAATTTTCTTTCAGATTTGTGGAGTTGATTTGAGCAACATCTTGTAGCCTTCATTGAATTCCAACAGTCTTCGTTTCCGGTTAGCATAATTCAACATCCTTTTTCTAGCCTTACGCAAATTATTTTGGGCTTGCTCAAACAATTCTTGTCTCTATATTGCTAACCTATACACAACTGGATTTTTCTCACCAGATTTTCATACAACAATCTTGGTAGGGGTTTAGGGTTGTGTCACCAAAACCAACTCAAAGGGCTTGCTTCTGTTGCCGAGGACTTTTGAAGATTATAGCAAAATTGCACACTATCTAGCAATCCCAACCAATGCCATTGCATTGTTGTTACGTAATGTCTCAAATATTCCTCAAACAAAGCATTTATCCTTTTTGTTTGCCTATCAGTTTGCGAATGATTAGCAGCGGAAAACTTTAGTCTTATCCCTATAATGTTGAGTAATGTTGTCAAGGATCTGTTTATGAATCTCACATCATGATCACTTATAATATTGAAAGGCACTCCAAGATACTTCACCACATTTTGATAGAATAACCCAGCAGCAACCTCAGTTATACACACTATCAGGGCAGCCACAAATACTGCATACTTGGAGAATCTCTCTATGATAACCATGACCATGTTTATGCCATTATCCTTCAAAAACCCAACAATGAAGTCCATCAAAACCGACACCCAAGGCTTGTCTGAAATTGACAACAACTATAATAAGTATGTCTCTCACTACCATGAGGTCTTATCTTGCTAGCACACTAGACAAGTCCGGACATAAAGTTTTACATTGTCATCCATTTCTTGCTAATAATAAGTCTATGATAAAAGAGCAAGCATCCTCTCTCTACCTGGATTTCCGGCCCACTATAGGTCACTAGTCTCCGTCATCAAATACCTCTGCAACTCTCTCTTCGACACAAAGATCTGGTCCTTTTTTTGCATAGATTAGGACGTGTTATTGATAAGATAGCAGTAATAGTGATGATGAAATGAAAATAACAGTTAAAATAGTTGGATGATAAAGCAATGGTGTAAGCTGCTTAATGTACCTCGCTCACCTGCGAGCAAGATTAGCAAAGCTAGATACTTCCCGAAAGGGGATTTTTTAAATGCTAATTAGGGCATAATCCTAGTTATGTATGGTGAAGCATCCATAGTTCACAGGAGATGATTAGGAGGGGGTGTAGATGGCGAGTCGGTTTAAGGAACTTGATGCATGTGTGGAATGATACATGGATTAAGGATGATTCATAGCAGGTTGTCGAAACTCCAGTAATTGAGGGTTTGGAGAATATGAGGGTCAGTGATCTTATGATTCCCAAAGAGAGGAGGTGGGATTAGAATCTGCTAGAAGCTTTAGGATACCAGAAAATTGACATGTGTCCTAACTTCTGCATGTTATACTACCTTGAAAATACTGAGATGACCGAGTGCATGACATGCAGGCATTCCCATTACAAACTCAGAACTGATAGGGGAAAGACTCTAGTGGCATATAAAAAACTTAGATACTTCTCAATCGCATCTAGACTGCAGAGGTTATTCATGTCACCAAGGACTGTTGAGCACATGACATGGCACCAATCACATGATGCGGTTGATGGAGTGACGGTGCATCCTTCTGACGGCGAAGCGTGGAAGCACTTTAATAATGTGCATCATCACGTTTCAGCTGAATCAAGAAATGTGCGTCTTGGGTTGTGTACAGACGGATTTAACATATTCGGGTCATTTACTGCTCCTTATTTTTGTTAGCCGGTCATACTAACAGTTTATAACTTGGCACCCGGGATGTGTATGAGGCCAGAGTTCATGTTTTTATCTATGGTCATACCAGGTCCAAGCAGCCCGGTCTGGAATATAGATGTTTGTCTTCAACCGTTGATTGATGAGTTAACGCAGTTGTGGTCCTCCAAAGCTTTGACTTATGATATATCGAGGAAACAAAATTTTTTTATGAGGGCGGCTTTGATGTGAACTATCAATGATTTTCTAGCTTATGGAATGCTTTCTAGTTGGAGCATGCAAGGGAAACTAGCATGTACATACTGCTTGAAAAATAACAAAGCATTCAAGCTAACAAACAGAGGTAAAGCTTCTTTTTTTTACTGTCACTGTCGTTTCTTGCCACATAATCACAAGTAAAAAAAGAACATAAAAGATTTCTTTGTTGGCAGAGTTGAAAAGGATGTTGCACCCCCACGTTTTTCTGGTGAAGAATTGCATGATGTTGTCTCAGAGTATGGTGACATTGTGTTTGGTCTCTAATCAGGTAAGCAAAAGTTCCTTGGTTTTGGTTTGACCCATAATTGGGTAAAGCAAAGTATCTTTTGGGAGCTTCCTTATTGGAAGACCAATCTTCTCCGCCATAACCTTGACGTCATGCACATTGAAAAGAATGTGTTTGAGAACATTTTCAACACCGTCATGGATGTGAAGGGGAAGACAAAGGACAACATCAAGGCTAGATTGGATGTAGCTTTGTTCTGTAATCGTCAAAATATGGAATTAGTTCGTGATGAGTCACGGGTCATAAAACCAAGAGCAAGCTTCGTGTTAGAGAAAAACGCACAACTACTAGTCTACAAATGGCTTAAGATTCTACGTTTTCCGGATGGACATGCCTCGAACATATCAAGGCTGGTTAATATGGAGGAATTCATATTGTATAGAATGAAGAGTCATGATTGCCACGTGTTTATGCAAACACTCATCCCATTAGCTTTTCGTGATTTGTTGTCAAAGGGGATATGGGATGCACTCACGAAGATCAGTCATTTCTTTAGAGATATATGTTCCATCAAGTTGAATGTTGATCATATTAAGAGGCTTGAAACGAATATCATCGAGATACTATGCAAACTTGAGATGATATTCCCTCTATTATTTTCTGACTCAACCCATACATCTACCGTTTGAGGCAAAAGTTGGAGGACTGGTCCAATATAGATGAATGTACTCATTCGAACAGTTAGATATTACAGTTGTAATGTAATTCATATATAAAAGTATTTTATTTGTTTTTCTTAATTGAAAATCTTTGATTAATTTAATGCAGGTACTTGTTCAATCTCAAGAAAAAGGTTAAGAACAAGGCGCATGTTGAGGCTTCGATATGTGAGGCCTATATTGTTGAGCTGATCTCAACATTTATCTCGTACTATTTCGAACCTTATTTGAGAACGAGAATTAATCGTGTTCCACGGCATGATGATGGCGGTGAAGTGTCTTCCATTGGAAACTTGTCAATATTCTCCAATCCTAGATGACCCACACATATAAATGTCGTAAGAGGAAGATATTTGTCAGAAATTGAGTTCAACCAAGCACACAATTATGTTTTATTTTAACTGTGATGAGCTGAGACCTTTTATTCAGTAAGTATATATATGTGTAATACTAATTACACTTTGTCAATAATATACTGTTAATTATATATTGTAATATAATATACTCATTACCACTTGCAGGAAACATGGGCAATATTTGTTGTCCAATAACTTACAGCTGACCGAATCCAGATCTTTCAATTACAAGATGAACAATTTGCCACATGGTTCAGAACACATGTAAGCACTATCACAAACTCATTCTCACTTACAAAATTATTGTATGCATGTCATTACGTGATTCTCGTTTGTTGTTCATTGATGTACATTATATACAAGGTTTATCAAATGAGGAAGAGTGTTGCTAAGTCATTGTCTTCACTAAACATGGGCCCTGAAAAAAAAGTTCAGTGCTACAATGGGTATTTATCAATGGATATGTTTTCCATACTGAAGAATACGGGCATGGAAGAAAGACATACAACAGCGGTATTTATGTTAAAGGATCGACTAGTAGTGAGTTAAAAGTTGGCTACTATGGTAGATTAGAAGAGGTCGTCGAATTGCAATATCATAGCGAGCAGAAAAGAGTGTTTTTATTCAAATGCTATTGGTATGACATGACTGACAGAGGAATCAGATTTGATCCGCACTATGGTCAAGTCGAAATCAACTCAAAAGCTAGACTCCGCAACGTAAATGATGTCTTTGTTTTTGCAAAATAATGTCAACAAGTTTATTACACATACACCCCTTCTTTTAGAAAGGATCGATCAAGAGTGGATTGGTTGTCCGTTTTAAAAACGAAACCCAGGGGTTGTGTCGAGCTTGTTCAGGATGAGAACGAAGACACAAATGTGCGAGATGAAGTCTTTCAAGTTAATGAGTTCGTTGACCCATATTGAGTTGCTCCTTCGATTGACTTGGAAGAAAATTCAAGTTTTTGTGTTCTCGATGATAGTATTGTTGATGTTGACCTAGAGAAGTTGAATGTTGTTTTGAGCACTAGCGGACAAGCAAATGTCGATGAAGATCATGATATCCATATTGAAGATTATGATGAAGGTGATGACTATTCAATTGACGACGAAGAAGAAGAAAATTCAGACTAACTATCAGAATGAAACCTTATGTAAAACATTTTTTTCATGTAATATATATTATGTATTGTTTAAGTGGTGTTGTTATTGTTTTGTGCGATATATAGTTTATCATTTAAGTTCTTGCAGGAAGTTAAATAGGCAATCCAAAGATAATCTTTCCTGTACAATGCCACAATTACCAACGACCCTACCGACGGAATAAGATCCGTTGGCATTTCACAGAGAGGAAATAATTACTTGAAAATGCCATAATTACCGACGGAAAACAGTATGTTGGCATTTCACAAATAGTTCGAAAAAAAATTACTTGAAAATGCCACAATCACCGACGACTTGACCGGCGGAATAAAGTCCGTCGGTCATTTGTCGGCGGGTCAATATTACAGACAAAATCACCGACGGACTGTGCGAATTCCAAAGGGCGATGCATTAAATGCATCTCTGACTGCGTGAGTTTGCTAACAGAATTACCGATTGGCAGCGAAAAATATAGATGGTACTTAAAAATATTGGTGCGAAATTCAAAAATTACCGATGGATTTTTGAAAGGTCACCGACGGAATAAATTAAAATAATATTTTTTTATATCCGTCGGTAAAACTGCCCTATAAATCGCAGTGTCCGCCCCTTCAGTTCATTTTTTCATCTCTTCCGTTCTTCACCTTCAATTTTGATTTTTTTCCTCTCATTTCTCCAAGGCTTTCACCTACAATCTCTACCAAGTGTTCTTGTGAATCTTCATTAGATTAAAAGGTATGTGTTTCCTCTATTTTTTTTTTACTTCAAGGGTTTTTTTTTGTTTTAGCTATTATTGTTTTTTTTTTATGTTTTTTGTTTTGGTGTAATTTTATAATGTAGATAAAGTCTTGAAATCAATACTATTAAGGTATACATTTTCATTCCTAAATTCTATTGTTTTTTTTTAATTTATTGAATATATTTTATTGTTGTATTGGCATAATTATTGAATAATTTATTGAATTGTAATTGTTAATATTGAATTTACCTTAGAATTAGTAATTGAATATGTTGGAATAATTAGTAATTTTACTACATTATTGCATGATTTGTGTTTAATTATTTGCATTAGTTTTAATTGTTAGTCTAGAGTTTTGTTTTGAAATTATTCAATATTTTTTATTGTTTGTATTTATATAATGATTGAATAATTTGTTGAACTGTAATTGTTAATGTTGGATTTACCTTAGAATAAGTAAATGAATATGTTGGAATAATTAGTAATTTTACTACATTGTTGCATGATTTGTGTTTAATTATTTGCATTAATTTTAATTGTTAGTCTAGAGTTTTTTTTTTAATTATTGAATATTTTTTATTGTTTGTATTTATATAATGATTGAATATGTTGTTAATGTTGAATTTACCTTTTAATTAGTATGAATTTTATATGTATAGATATTATGTTATGTACAATATTAGTATAGATGGAATCAATTGGTTGTGGCTTTTGTCAATATTTGCAGGTTTGTGGATTTGGGTAGTATCCAGTATAGGAGAGGTGTTGTCGAAATTTTTTTGACATTCGAATTTAATTATATAATTATTCGTATACAATTGTGTAGATGCGTAGAACAAAAACCAGAGTTGGTCGCTCACGTATGGTCGCAGTTAGTTCTTCTAGCAGCGAGGATGACGTATCCTTAGGTGCCTCTCAAGAAGTAGCACCTACGCCACCTGCACCGTCAACCGATGCTGCCTCTTCCAGCGCGGGTTCAAAGCGCAGAGGTTGCGAGCCTTCGTAGCGGAATTAGTTCACCCGCAAGTACGAGGCACAATGGAAAGACGACCATTCAATGTAAGTTTGTTAAGGTCATAGTTTTTTCTTTTAAATTATAACATAATTTATGAACAACTAATTAATATTATTTCATGAATTTAATTTATTTTCAGGTTCACAAACATTGGGGCCGCCCGAGTAATATCATCGGTGTTTAAATCGTCGATGGAGATTTAATTACTTCAATGGAGTCAGGTATCCAGACATCCTGAATGGATAACTCAAATCGATGCATGGTTTAACAGATTTGAGGTTGGTGTTAATTTTCAATTTCTAGCTTATTTCTAATAATTTATTAATATAATTTTAAATAAAGTATCATTTTTATTTATCTAATTATTTATACACAGCACAAATTCGCCTGGACAGGGTGCATGACAAAGTCGTGAGGAGGGTATGGAAAAATCACGCGGCAACTAGGTAACATCGAAAACAATACAAGATTTTTTAGGAAAAAATTTATGTTTCAACTTGTAATTTTTCGCTATGGAAGTAGGTTGCCTGATTTTTGGTATGAAGCATAAAAAAGGCAAAAAAAACCGCGAGAGATAAAGGTCTCCAAAGCTAGAACGATGTGGCGGTTTGGAGGGATTTCAAACCGATATACATCCCGGAAGATATATGGCCGCACTATCTTGAGCACGTGACGTCTGAGCGGTTCGCACGACGCTCACAGTCCGATGCTGGCAACCAGAATCAGCCAATTCATGGCTCAGTGACAACGCACACCGGCGGCTCTGTTTCGTTTGATGCATATGCGAAACAGATGGTAAGATTAATTTAAATGAAATATATCGTTAAAATAATTTGTTGTTAATTAATCTTTTTTCATTATAGGCTACGTCTCTTGGACGTAAGCCGAGCTCGATGGAGCTGTTTGTGTAGACGCACGTGCAGAGTCAAGACCGCCAAAAGGGGACACAACAGTTCATTGACAACCATGCTCAACACTTCGTGGTATGTTTGTTCAACCATTTTATTTTGTAAGTTATTATTTTTATTGAATTAAATAGGATGATTTCTTTTTTTTATTTTCAAGATACCTATAATAGTTAGTTGAGGCAGAGATATGGGGACGATCATTTGACCCATTCGGAATTCGATCCGGATTTGTGGATGGAGGTTGGATCGTTTGGTGGACCCGATAAAAATCGGGTTTATGGGCTCTCCAACACTACAGCCGAGAACTTGCGGGCGGCCTGTATTGTTTCAACTATTGGGAGCTCCTAGTCAGTATCGAGCACCCAATCTAAAGAGTTCATGGCTTTACAACAACACACGACTCAACTCACCGAAAAACACAACCACCTATCAGCGGCGTATGCACAACTCAAAGCGAATAATGCACAACAAAAAGCGGAGGATGCACAACAAAAAGCGGAGCATGACCAGGTTTGTGAATTTGTCATGAACATGGCATCACAGAGTGGTGATACTTGTGCGCCTCCTCCTTTTTAGCCGTATAACAACCAGCCTCCTCCTTCTCCTCCTCCAGCTCCACCATTATGTTAATTTGTAATGAATATTATTTAACTTTAATAGTTAATTTAATATTTTTTTAAACACATTCAGTTTCTAATGAATATTATTTAACTTTAATAGTTAATTTAATATTTTTTTAAACACATTCAGTTTCTAATGAATATTATTTAACTTTATTTCTTTTGTTTTTGATGTGTAATACAAAATTTATTTGCATAATTGGTTTTTATAACCATTAATTTATATAATTTTATATTATGTATTCTAAATAATTTTAAAAAAACATATTTAAATATAATCACAGAGGGTTTTACCGATGGAATATATTTGTCGGCATTTGACAGTAGTTGTCATAGTCACAGACGAATTTACAGATGGATATATTCGATCGGTATTTCGAACTCACCGACGGACTTAATCCGTCGGTATTTTACAGTGCCTGCCACAATGACCGACGAATGTGCAAACGGATATATTCGGTCGGTATTCCAAACATTCACCGACAATGTTACCGACGGTTTTAATCCGTCGGTATGTCACACTATCACCGACGGGCTAAAATCCATCGATATATTTCAAGCGGGAAACTTTTTTTGGCACGCAATTTCCGTCTGTAAAACCATCGGCAAATTTTTTTTGTTTTTCCGACCGATATAGCAACAGAAGCTGGTATTACCAACGAAAGGAAAGCCGGTGGACGTATTTCATCGGTGAGGACATCGGTAAATATATTACCGATGAAACCTTAATCACATACCAACAGATTATGTCCGTCAGTAAAACTGTAAAATCTTGTAATGAGAAGTATTTCCAATCCTCTAATGGCGGAAGCTCTGGCCAACCTTCAACACATGATAATAGAGATGGATACTAAGATTTTCGTTGATGGCATCCTATCTACAGCACATGATGATTCGGAATTTGGGGCA
>Ga0325404_1003010_pt1 | contig 18006 bp, 9 predicted proteins | sample PopdelMetagenome_18_FD_205664 | JGI IMG/M metagenome (GOLD analysis project Ga0325404, IMG submission 205664) | Populus deltoides microbial communities from Bellville, Georgia, United States - Xylem-Control-R1 | ecosystem: Host-associated > Plants > Phyllosphere > Stem > Wood/Secondary xylem... | reverse complement strand
AAGATTCTAAGGACATTTGTGGTCAGATTTGTAGGCAAACAAAAAGGGTGAAAATCCACTAATATTAGTTGATGATGGCATTTAAATTATTCCCCTTTATGAATCCTATTCTTTCTTCAAAAGTTCGTACCCAACTTATCAATTATACATTGAATCAATTGGTGCCGCACAGATTCATATAAAAAAACGTCGTGCGTTCACAGCCTGCAAAAGGAATTATTTTCTAGACCTTGCCTCCTCCATTTTGTTGCCATTTTCTATAACAAAAAATTGTAAGCTGATTTGAAAATATCTTTTACTGTGAAGTTAATATATATTGAACTTTCATATTTCCATATTTCAAGAAAAAAATATATCTTGCCTTTTGTTCTAGTTTTCATAAGAATAAATACTATGATTCACGTTTCAAACATGCATGGATACAATATCTATAAAATAACTTTTATTTTGAAAGTTTTTGATAATTTTATAAAATAATCATGATTCCTCTCGATTTATAATCCGATATGTAAATCAATATGTTCCCTAAACTAATGATATATATATATATATATTATCAATAATTTTTATATATGATAGTAAGATAATGTCTTGAGCAGTTAATCACACGTTCAGGATTCTTGGAATAAACAGATAAATCATGAATTTCATTTAAATTGTCTTTCAATACAATTTCTTTCAAATACATTAAAATCTCATGTATTGATTCTTGAATGACCGTGTATATATAAATAAGTCATCATTTAAGGTAGTGGAGTTATTTTTTTTTTCAAATTTTATCTGAAAAGGTTCATTATAGAAAACAAAGTTGGTGGAAAATGTTGTTTCCAAGTTCTGCATTTAGTACATTATTAGGACATCCCCTCCATTCATTAGTGTAATATGTATAATAATATAGCATTGTAGTAATCATAAGTATCCAAATTGTCTAAATTCAAAATAGGGAATTTGAAATATATCTCCTAATTATTGGGATATTGGTATCAATTCTACCATCAAATAATTTCTTATATCAGTTTTATCTTTAAACATCATATGTATTCCTAACCTTATATATATACCATGAAATTTAGAATTTAAGATATATCCATTAAAACGGACGAAATATAAATTTGATCTAGGTGTTTTGAAAAACAATTTATCATATTATCCCTTTAGTTTTGGCGGGGTCAGTTTTAATTACAATTTCTCTTTATATATGTAAAATTAGACCGAAATCAAGGGGAAAATATGATTAAAGAAAATAGAACTAATAGGAGCAATATACGACTATTGGCATAAATGTATAACAAAAACAACTAGATACTTATAGCATATGAGAGATAAATACAAAGAAAAGAGAGAAAATTATGATAGGAATTCTCTTTTCAATTAAAAACTTATTTTCTTAATTCTTCAAAATGTGATAAGAATTCTCTTCTTATTAAAAATTATATTTTAAATTCTCTCATTCTTTGTTTTCCTCTTCTATGCTGTATCTAATAATTACAGGTTGGGCACAGTAAGATTTTCGTGATTTTTCACCAATTTTTCCAAATTGATTTCTCAGTTATGAAAAAACAAATTCATATGGGATTATTTTTCCTACGACAAAGTGAATTGCTGGACGTGTAATGATATGCGAATATAGTTTCCTAATTATTTTATAAGCCTTAAGTGGTCACACCCTTTAGTTGTCAGGCAAGCACTAGCCGTTTTTTCAGAAAAGTTGGTCAGCCATGGAATACATGAGCATGAGCATAGAGATCACCTCCATGCCTTTGCCTCGACCATCCCTGCCTATATAAACCATATATTGCTTGGCACACAAAAACATGAAGTAGAGAGGTAAGATATTGCACAAAATAGAGTGAAGTTTGGTCTAGGAGTTTTGCATGAAGAGGTAGAGAGTAGAATGCAGCCAAGGATGACTTGCCGGCATTTCCTCCTAGCTAGCAAGCAAGCCTTCTATTTGGCATGCCTGGCCGGCAGGTTGTCCTTGGCTATATTTTGTTCTCTTCTTCTCATGTGAGACTCCAGGCCTATAAGTGGAAGGTGTAGAAGCCTCCCAACAGCTCGACCTCCTTTGTATACATCCACAGACACATGAAATTTATTGGTTTACATATGTTGTTACATCTTCTACATCTCTTCAACCATAGATTCTTGGGATTCTCTTCTATGCTTTTCTATATTGGTTCTTCATCAATCTTGCTTTTTTCTTTTTTCCTTTTTTATGCCAGGGACAGATGGATATGTCATCTTACAAATTTTGATAATTTTGCGAGCTTCAAAGCTCCATAAGAGACGACGATTTTCGAGCAGAGGATGATTTTTTAGCTTATAAGTTTTCGAATTCTATTTTATTGGATTGAAGGCGAATGTCCCTGTTGTATATTAATTATTAGTTTATGATATTCATCTATATATATATATATATATAGATGGATTGGAGTTGTGACCACGTACGGTCCACGGTTTTAGCACCACGCAATATTGTTCATTTTGGACTTTGTTCACATTATGACCGATCAAGCTTCAGTGACTGTTTACCAAAAACACAGGTTTTCGCAAGTTCATAAAATTATGTATGGAGGCTGACACTTTGCCCAATGTTGTCAAGGAAGTCGATGACCTCATGACAAAGGAGCCAAACTCATGGAGATAGATCCAAACCACTGGTTTGGATTGCAACTTCTAGAAATAAACCTTGTTTTAGATAAATCTTTAAGGATAAATAGTTCTATTTATCCTTGAATTATTGAATAAGTTTTTAATATATTTTTAATTATGTCTATATTGTTGTATTGGATTCGATTTTATCAATATATTCTCTATTCAGATTTCTTCATTTAATAAAACTATGTTTTTTTATTTCAAAGTTATCTTTGAGATGTATAAGAATATATCAGAAACTCAGAATTTCTCTTTTTTTTAAGATATAAAAAGTTTCACAATCACTCACCACTTGTATTTTTAAAAATAGAGAGTTTAATTTTCTTAATTAAAATTATATTCTGATATAGTTACGTATTTCAGAATTAAAAATATAGTTATTAATATGGATATAGAAAGATCTGACATAAATACATATTAGGAAATCGAATATTATATAAGAATATAATAGACACAAATCAAAATATTAAGGACTTGTTGAATTATATAAATTATATAAGTATATGAAATGAGTCATTTATTTAAATTATAATCAAATACCCATTAGGCTTTTTAACTATGACAAACAGATGTTTCATGGCACCAAAGATTTCTATGGTTTTGATTGCCCCAACAATAAATCCTATGATTCAAAGAACATAAAGACATCTTGATTCTTGATATTTTGAATTTGAGACAAAGTTAACACTATCATCAAATTCTTAAACATGTCTTTTTGTGAAAGTCAAAGTTTTGATCCTAAGAATGATCACAAATGACACAGTTTTTTGTAATTAATTTCTATAAAGCTTAATAATTAATTATCAAGTTTGACCAATGCCCATTTATATAGAAATTTAAAACGCATTGAATGAATTGATTATCAATTTGTCACCAAAATCAAGATGTTAGGCATCTAATTATAATCTTTGGAACCACATATGACATATATGATCCATGTCTTAAAACCACAAGGACATCTGTTCCTATTAAACCCACAAATCGATAGCCCCAAAATCAATAACTTCGTGATCGATCAATTATTGCTGAAAAAATCAATGAACAGCCAGTCAGATCCGGGCATGTTACTCTATAAATCCCCAAGAATTGAGAGTAGTTTTTTTTTTCACATATACTAGTTCATCCGAAGGTTCAAATTACTCTATACTCCTAAATTAATTTATAAATCTTTTAGTCCACTTTGATTAGGCTGATAGAAATGATGAATAGAGAGGTCAATGTAGACCAAAAGTGGAAGCACAAGGGTTGATTTTTATTGCAATGATTTTATTTTGAACATATTCACATAATATATATCTGATGATTTAAACCTAATTTTATTAGATATATTAGTAAATTGACAAATGGATGCACATTTGATTCAAACTACACAAATCAAGCAATAAAACAGTCATGGATGGTTGAGTTGCAAAGGGGCTAGGTCGTTCTCCCACTCTCCAATACTTCGAATGCAATTGTCCATGGGACAAATTATTACATATGATTAAATATATTCTTACAAATTATAGTTAGGACAAGAAATTACCATTTTTAGAGGTTCTTCCATCAAGAAATTAACCCAACGTTTGCCTAAGCATTTAGTAAAACTTTGTAACAAATTGCTCATAATATCTTTTAAGAAATTGTCTTCCTTTATTTCTCATCAATATATTCAAACAAGCACAACTTCATTTCCCTCACTTTCCTTGAATCAAACAACAAAAATTGAACTTTTTTCCTCACTTTAATTCTTTTTTATATTCTCTACCACTTTCTAGTCTACAAGTTGCACGTGTTTTCCTATAAAGTGTTCAGGAATTATAAGAATATGATCAAAAGTTTATTGAGAATTCAATCTCCACTTTCATCATAATCCAAACGTTATCAAAAAAAAAAAAAAAACCTTTAAATTCTAGATGATTATTTTAATGATTTTTTATAAACAAAAGTGATTTGCACCTAATATTTAACGATTAAAATATATGAAATAGAACTGCTGTCAAGCTGAAACACCACAAGATAGGAGTTAAGAAAATATATAATTCTGGGAGTGTTGATTTTTATATGTTTTGTTATTACCCTTCATAATAAAAAATTATGTCGATTACAAGCGTCCATTAAATTTGAAAGCTTTTTTGTCAGAAAAATTCTTGAATTTTCTTTATATGAATTCTTGACCGCCAGAATATTCTCAAATTATTTTCATTCCACAAAGTGCTATTGTAGCTTTTTATCCTGTCAGAAATATGGATGATTTTAATTTCTAAGCGATCGCTCCATTCAATTTGAAAATAGCCTAGTGGCTGTGAGTGGGAGGGAAGCATTTCCCCTTTTAGAAAAGGCACTTTCCGTTTTTAGAAAATTTTCAGCCTTGGAATCTTATGGGCAAAACAATAATGCATAAGACTACTAGCTGGTATTACTGATTTCATTTCATCTTTTCCTATATAAATATCAACAATTGTGAGCATGTGTGTGTGCATTGAGTTGCAATCCCATGAGGATCATTTGTTTATGGTCTAAGAGATTTGCATGAAGATGTTGATAGTAGAATGCAGCCAAGAATGATTTGCCGGCGCCGGCCAGCACTTGTTGCAAAGCAACTAAGCAAGGGCTTCAAATGTTTTTGGCACTCCGGCAAGTTGTTCTTGGCTACATTTGGATATCTTCTTCTCATGTGAAACTCTATAGACCTATTTATAGAAGACATGTTTAATTTACACACACACACACACACACACCTATATATATATAACCTAGCAAACTAATTATATAAGAGTTTTATGCAATTAGTATATGTTTTATGTTTTTATTATAAATATTTTCTCCCCCTAAATAATTTGGCAGAGAAATTTTCAATAAAAATGGTCATAAACACTTATAATGATCTGTTTCTCTCTCTTATATATATATAAATGCTTGTCCTTTATTTATTTGTTAGTTTGTTTGTTTACTAGAAGATTGTCTTATGAACTTCAAAAGCTATTCCTTATTCAGGAATCTCTTTGGTGGCAGATATCCAAAATTTAGTGGTGCAAACTTGGGGTCAAGAATACAAAATTTCGCCATCTCTATGCAATCTCTAGAAATTGGGATAACATTATTTCATCAATTGTCCATCACTATCTTTGACTACTATATATAAGAACATCATCTTCATTCTTGATAGTTTGCCTCCTCCGCGACTTGAAGGTGTTAATTTTCGGAAACTGCAGCTATCTTCTGCTGCTTTCCTGAAGGCCCTTTTTCTTATTAGGAAATTAAAGCTGAGTGCGGGACTGTGAAGGGTTTTATAAGACTCCAATACAGATGGAATCTACTTGGTTAAGTCTATGCGTTCTGCTTTGTTTGCTAGATCTAGTGGATCTTCCCAAAGTTTTATATCACGTATTTGAAGCGGTTTTATCCCTCCAAAGGTTGAAATCCTTTGCATGGATGGCAATTATTGATAAAATATATACAAGGCTCGTCTTATTTAGAAGAGACACTCTTCCAGCTTCACATGCTCTTTATCCTTTCTGTTCATCTGCTAAAGAATCGGTAGACCATGAATGAATTCATTGTTGTTTTTCTTGGAAAGTTTGGGCCATGTTTATATTCTGGTTTGGTATTGATTGGTGCGTGCCTCTTTCTCTTGCTGATTTTTACCATCAATGGGAAATCTTCGTTCAGGGTAAATTTCAGAGGCAATCAGAATAGAATCAAAAGAGATTTTAAGAGATTAAGAATAGAGTAAGGCCTTGAATGCCATTCAGCCAGTAGGAGTTCAGTAGGGCTTCTTCTGTTTTTTTCTTTTTTCAGTGTATGGTATATTTGGTTGATTCGAAAAAAAGTGGTTTTTCAAAATTCTGATCCTCTTTTGGATGATTTGTTCTACTTTGTTTTATCCCGTTTATGTATTTGGATCAGAGTTCTTAGGTAACTATTTATATTACTGTATTGGAACAGAAAAGATGTAAAGAAACTCACTAGAGACAGATTTATGTCTATTTCTTCAATCAAAAATGTTTTTTCCTTCCATATAGGTCCCTTTTATCCATTATCAATAACCAAACACGACTTTGTGGATGATTTTCCCTACAATGCTTTCGATTTATCCAGGTCAGCTGATGGTCTTAATAGGACTGCCATTAACTGGATTCTTCCTTGCGCTTGTTGGTTCAAGTGGAATTGTAATGGTTCTCAACTGGAAAATCATGGTAATGGTGGCATCTTGTATTTTGTGGTGGATTTTGAAGTCTAATGAAGCTGGACTTTTAGCCATTAGGAAAGCTTTGGATGTTACATCTTCAAACGATGGTTTTAGTGGCATAAAATCTCATGCTAGAATCGGATTCTCAAAATCGTTATTGGTTGGATGAAAATGAGTCTAAGAGGACATTGACATCTCCTCTAAGTTCTTTCAGAAGATCAAGAATGTTGACGTACCGAGAGAAGGAAACAGAATGTCCAATCAATTAGCTAAGCAAGGAGAGCACTTCATCGTCCCAGAAGATCTTATAATTGCTTAGACATAGGCTGGTTGACAATGAAATTGGCATCAGGCAAAGTAGTCATTAGCTGTATTGTTAACATTTGAATATTTAACCTTAATCAAGTTAAAATCTAAGATTTTAATTCTTGTTTTTCTAGGATCTGAGGTCACAAAAAGGGGGCCGATAGTGATTGTAGAATAATTAGAGGATGAAACGCGTAATGGGAAAAAAAATGATAGAAACTCGTTGACATTGAAAACGGCATCAAGGAAAATCATTTTCTGTGGAATAGAAAATCCCACAAGCAAGTACAAAAACACATTGACAAGAGCACCAATATTGATGTCCAAATATATATTTGACCACTAGTATTTGATGACAGATGAGGATTCTCTAGAAATGGAATATTATATTAGTACAATTCTTTGTCAAAAGAATTTTATGTCGGGTGTGCTTTACTAAGTGGATTCTGAATTTCCATCGTCAAATAATTAAGAGAGTAATCATTTCCCTTCACATCCGATTTTTATTTGCCCTTTTCCCTTCTATAATCAGTTCTAGGTAGTTGCCCAATTGAGTTCAATTATCAAATAGTTTTCCATGCATGCTCTTAATGAAAAAGAGGGATTCAATTGAAAAGTTTCTAATTCCTTGAGGATGTATTTGAGACAAGTTTTGGTTTGGTAACTCGTTCAAGACCCCATGTATTTTTGGACAGCTTGTGAGATTTGCCTACTAACTTTAAACTAATAGCTAATGGTTTGGAGAAAAATATTTTACTTTTCACATAAAATTCTTTACATAATTTTTTAAAAAAATATTTGGCAAGTAATAATATATAAAAAATATGATATTTGGTAGACTTTTAATGTGTTCCAAGCCCAACTTATTTTCTTGGCATTGCTTCATCGAGAAGGAGGAGACCACAGATAACAACAATCAACCATTGATTTCGAAAAACTTTCCGAAGAAAGGATTTCAATCAGGCAATAGGCATTGACTTTCTGCTTTCCCCTCAAAGTTAGAAAGGAGAAATTAAAGAAATGGACAATTATTTGAGCGGCATATGTGATTGGATTGAATCCAATTCTTGTAGGACCAAACCCTTTTTTTGTAAGTATAGAATATAACTCAAGAGAATGTGAGAATCTAAGAGCTTTACCTCTCTGTATCTTATTCTTTAAATTCATGATGAGGGTCGCTGGAAATCAATTCTCATGTTTGAATACGGATAGGACTGACTGAAAAAGAGAGTGAGAAGAGGATCTTTCTTAGCAAATTACGAAAGGGCCCAAAAGGTATTCCACATACATTATTAGTGAAGTATATGCATTTATTAGACTTAATTATTTTTTCTTGATTGAAAAAAAAAAAGAATAGACATCCAATGTTAGAAGAATATGTCATTAATTAAAGACAATAAACAATGATATTTTATATGATAATATTTTTTATGTCTATAATAAATTATGTTACAAAATAGGAAAATTGATTAAATTCCTTATTAACTAGATCCTTAATCGATCACTCTTTTGCATAGATATATCCTGCCTTGTCCATATGTCGACATCCATGGATAGTCAAACATGGGTACGAGCCCTTGGACACTTTAAATAAAGTACCTTTGTACATATGACATCCTTGGATACTTAGGTTCCATTATCTTCATTATCTCCACACAAGCAAGCCCGATCACCTCAAGGGATGAACTCAACTCCATTAGAACGCAAATGGTAACACGAGAAGAGGTAATTGAAATTGATGGTACACATAATAATAATACAAAAAAATCTGTTTCAGCCATAATTGGACCGAATTAAAAACAGAAGAACGGAGACTAAAAAGAAAACACAAGAAGTTAGCATACAAGAGAGAGAGAAAAGGAGAGATAAAGAAAAGCACACTAAAATCACACCAAAGATTTGACGATGACACCTCTAATATAATAAAAAAAATCTTGATAAGAAGAATTGATATACACCTTGAAAGGTTGCCTTTTGAGGCTAGTGTGGGTCGCATGCATTGTCCAAAAAATATCAGAGTAGCTTCCTTAATGACAGGTGCATCAAATGCGCCATTCACAAAAAAATATTTAAAAGTATCCAGTTTTGGCCAACAGCCCAAACCCCTCCTCTTTCTCTTATCTTGACATAGAAAAATCACAAAAAATTCTTAGGGATTGGCAAACACCTTAATGCATTTTTTCATTCTCGAGAAGTTAGAGTGGGTGCACATTAAAATCTTTCATGCAAAGTAGACATCACTTTTCTCATTTATAACCATTAATCACCAACTTTTTTACCAATAACATGACAAGCACAATGGCTAATTTCTCCATCATCATGTGCTTACAACACCACTCTCCATTAGATGAACATTAATTTCTCCATTAATGATATTCTCTACTCACCAAGAGACTTTTCATCATTAAGTTGTAGCTCTATACATCATTAGGTAACTATAGCACCACACTTTATGAGACAAGTGTTACTAAGATCTATAAATACCTTTAGTCACTAAGTTAAAAAAAACAACTAGCAACCACACAATAATTCTAGGAAGCATAAGCTATCATTCAACAATTAAACAAGCTCAAACAAAACACACAGCCTTCACATATACACTCTCCCACATTATTTACATTCTTGTACATTGTTTTTGTTTTATATTTTACTAGCTCAATATTGAAGGGTCTTCTATTATAAGGGAATTCTTATGCAAAAAAAGCTTAGGAAAATAGTTGTCAGCCCACTGGACCAATGACAAAACTCAGTCACCCCACCAGCCCAAAATCACAAGCCATAGAAAAGTACAAATCCAATCTAAAGTTTTTCACGAATTCATTATGAATATAGCTACATGTATAAGTAAACTCCCAACAAGCTATCTTTTTATTTATGTGGTTAATTAATATTGTGACCTCATGTTGGTAATGTTTCAGGGGCTACAATTATCTAGTTTAGATGGCATGTAATGTCATAAAACAAGATGAAAATACATAAACTAGCAACAGAATTAAAAAATCAAATCCTACCATGCATGTACTAAAATATTTAAGGTTGCATTTAAATATAAAAAAATCATGGCAACAAATAATTAGTATACTAAAAATAGTGTAGATGTAAGTTACTTACTTGTATAAAGAAATTTGGACAAAGTAAGGAAGTGTTTATGTTAATGATTAAAACATGTGTCATTAAAGACTAAAATGCTTGTCACTTAATGCAAATAATTTTTTGAAAAGTAGTCTCCCAGGATTCTAAGAACTTAATTTTTAAAAAAATAAACTTTCTTTGATAGTCTACGAACCAAAAGAATAATTGAATTTAAATCTCTCTATAAATGAATACAACCTAAGCTCTTGAACATAAGAAAAAGGGGTGAAAAACCTAAGCAAGCTAATGGGAAATAAAAAACCTAAGAAAATCGAACATGAGAAGGCAAATGAGGTGTTGCATTGTGTGCAAAACATCTCTCATTCAACCTCTTTTTATAGTGATTTTTTTAACCAAAATTAATGCAGAATTGATTTGAGTAATTATCAAAATTAATTCATATCACTTTGCTTTAATTACCATCATAAAAAAAAATAGTTTTTACCTTGAAAACCATATATTTTTACTTAGAAACTAAAATTATTCATGAAGTGGAAGATTAAACTATTTATTCATGGGCTAGCTAAACTAAATGGGCAAGCAAAATAATTCCTTATATGCCAAAAAAAAAATCAATTTATAGAAAATCCCAAATCAAAATGGGTAGGCAAAAAATATTTCTTTATAAGTCAAAATTTTATTTTGCAACAAACCTAAACTTAAGGACCTATATATATATATATAGAGCCAGTGTTTGTGTAATGTAAGCCGAGTGAGCATGCGAGGCAAGTAAGCATGTGAGTGTAGTTTAAGCTCAAAATTCACTTTATCTAGGTTCTCTCTCTTTTAAAAATTTTGGTGCGTATAGACTCTTTTAAAACTTTTTAACTTTCCATTATATATATAAGTTACAAGAAAGTCTTATATTTTTTTGATATAGAATAGAGAGTTTTGAGTTTCAAAAAATATATCAACTAAAAATTTTTTAGAATTAATTTCGTATTTATCCATAATTTATTTTAATTATATTAATGTTCTATGTTAAAATACTTTTAGTGAAGAAAGATATTTCAATAAAAATATACTCCACTTTTAATTTAGCCTGAAACAAATTTCTAACCACTTAAGATGTTATTCATTAATTCGTTACACATACATGATGGGGAAACTTCAAGTGCAGGGAAGACAAAGAAAATGGAAGCACTAGAATTATGTTGCCATGGAGGCAAGCACAATATCAACGTGCATTCAATTAATTATCCTTATATTATGCCTCTAACTTAAACATATAAGAACAAATTCGTGTTGACATTTTCTAACCAATTACACCTTCTCTTAAAAATCTTCAAGATTTTATTCCAAATATTAATGGCATACAGCATCCATTTTACTACATTAGTGGAATGCAGGACCAGCAATATATACGTGTTGTGTGCTCTATTTGAAGTTTTTATCGATAAAAGTAGCAAGATAATGCAGGTGGAAGCTTTTGTTCATATTGCCGTACAAGTGGCATGCATGTTGGCCAGTGGCATCTTTTGGTTTTGAAACAACAAAGCTTTGTGGAATTGGAATTTCCGAGTCATGCATGAAACCTTATCATCGACTACTGTATATAAATATGCTAACAATGCTGCAAGTTTTACGTGAAATTGAGTTAGGTTTGCTAGAGAAGCTAAGGCGATACGTACGTAGCTAGGATGATCAATCATGATCATCAAAATGAAGCTTAGTTCTCTATTATCTTGCATGGAGTGATAGAGAGTGGATTTGAGCCAAGGATGACTTGCCGCAGATGCATGGTCCTTGCTGATCACATACCAAGGGGGGTTTTGGGTGGCAAGCATCCTTGGTTCTCCTTCGCTCTGTATTTCCTCATGCGAGATTGTTTTCCAATTGCTTCAAAGGTTGCCATGGTTTTCAAGAAGCAACAAGAGGGGCTAGATGTTCTGATTTATTTACTGAAGTGAGTGGTTTTCATTTTTTTTTTTAGTTTCATAACTAAATTAGAAACGTATTCATAATCTACGTACTGTGTATAGATATTAAATGCCTAATTCAAATTGTACATTCTTTTATTAAAATGATTTAACCACGAGGTGTTAATTAACCTAGCTAGTTCTCTTTTGGTTTTAATAGAAAAGTCCGGAACTTTTTGAAAAATAAAATAAAATAAAGAGATATTAATTGTATAAATGAGGGATTACAGGTGGCCACATTCATCCCAAACTTGTTGAAAATTTCACATATACCCTTGCTTTCATAATCTTGTTGGAAAGGGATCAGCTCAAGGCCGAGCTCATGAAGTGTCATGTTTTCAAGGGTTGGCGTGAAGGATTAATTGAATCTGCACCCAATTACAAGGATTAAAATGATTTTCACCTTATTTCTTATTGTTGTTGTTGTTATTTTGTATAGTCCTCCTTTTATATCTCAAAATTCAAGGCATAGCATGCATGTCTATTGTGTAATAAAAACAAATGTATTTGCATTGAAAATTCAGTTAAAAACAAAAGGAAGAAGAAGGAGCATGATCCTCTAAACATAAAAACATCTTGGCTGGAATCCACGACCACAAGGTTAAGAACTAGACGGGCTTCATAGTTTTTAATATATATTGCAAAGGTGTTTAAAAGTATAATAATTGTTATTTTTAATTAAAGTATTTTTGATTCAGAAATGAATCAAAATAATATATTTATTATTTTTAAAAAATTATTTTTAATATTAGCATATCAAAATAATCTAAAAATACTAAAACAATAAATTTAAAATAAAAAAAATAAATTTTTTTAACTTTTAAAATACAAAAACAATGGTTCTGAATCTTAATACAATATAAAAACAACACTATTGGCTACAGAAATCAATGTTAGCCAGACAAAGAGGGCCATTGATGGGCCCAGAACAAGTAACACACACACACACAGAATCCCAACACTTTCGAGATGTTGGCCTCTGATTGGCATGAGCAACCACCACCATCTTCCCTCCTCCGTCTTGGTATGATCAAGAGAACCAGATCTATCTGTATGGATAAATCATGGGGCTACCACTTGAGAATCAAATTAACAGTCTACCAACTTGTTTGAGAACCGGCCTGTTTGCATCCTTTAAATGGAAACTCTACTAGAGCGCACATCCTCTCTTTTTTTTCTGACTCGTACATTGAACACTATTTCTTGCTTAGACTGAGACTAAAACCATTGCCCTTAGATATTGAGTTTGTTTAACTTAAACTACCAAAAAGAATTATTGGCCCAACGACCCTAATCCATGGCCCACTCTAATATTCATGGGCTCCAGATCTGGCCTTTTGATACACGTGTTAAAAAATATCATGCTGTTTTTTCAAAATAATTAAGAAAAGAAAAGGAGTCCTATTAAACATTTAAACCTCCTTGGGTCTAAAAAGTCCATTTGATCACTCATCAACTTAAAAACTTAACTCGAGATATGTTTTATTTTAAATTAGTTTAAAAATTGATTTAATTAAATCTAGGTGGAGTACGATAAGGGATTTTAAATAAAAAATACAAAATTTTATTTAAAAAAATTAAAAAGATATCTTTTGACATTGACCTCGCAAACTCATAATCTTTAATAGTTACACGAAACTTGTTGTGACAATATACAGTATCAATGTATTTATATATAACGAAACTAAAAATGAGCAGAATCAATAAGCTGGAATAGCTCAGTTGGTTAGAGCGTGTGGCTGTTAACCACAAGGTCGGAGGTTCAAGCCCTCCTTCTAGCGAGTTGACATTTTCTTTTATGCCGGCTAATGTATGATGTTATCGTTTTTTTTTTAAAGGAAAACTTTTTGAATCCAAAAACCAGAAGCAGAATATTTTTTCGAAGGACACCTTCGCTCTAGAAGAACAAAGAATGAAAGCCACCATGCTTGGCTTTACTATTCATGTTGATAAAATAAATTCTGTACCCCGAATCCGATTCTTTCTAATAACACTTGGATCCCTGAAGTCAACTGATTAGACTTTCAAGACCAAGTTCCTGAGAGATAACTTGAGATTAATCCAAGAAAGCCAACCACGCATTCACCGCATGCATTAATTATTATCAACTTTCACAGAGAGAGAGAGAGAGAGAGAGAGAGAGAGAGAGATCGATCTTATTGACATTCGAAAAATTGTCAGGAGTTGTTCGTTCTCCTTTCCTTTTCAAAAAATAAAACTGCCAACAAATTTTGAAAGAAAACTTGGCTTGCAAAGCTCTTAAAAAATGATTCTGCACAGCATAAACCATTAATTTGAGTGGAGAAGCCATCATGGAGTAGAGTAGCCAACATTCTGCAGACACTTGAATGCTTATGCTTGATCTGAACTACTTATAAGGTTAATATAACATGAATCAAAAACCACGACTAACTCGTACGTTGTGAAGGCCAGATTGAAGTGTACAGAAAGAGCTCCTCATTTAAGGGAAAGGAGGAGTTTAGACTTGGCAGAATTAAGGCTCTAATAAGCTCTCATGTAGGCCAAGAAGTGAAAAATACAAGGCGGTGAGGGATCATTTGTGTCCCATTTGATTAAATTGTAAGACCATATGAGAAACTGTGTGTAACTTTGCTTATAAATAGAATGAGTATGGTAGTAATTGTTTTTTAAAATAAGATTTTAAAAAATATATATTAAAATAATATTTTTTTATTTAAAAAAATTATTTTTAACATTAATATAAAGAAAAAAATAAAAAAAATCAAATCTTTATAAAAATATTTTTAAAACATAAAAATAAAAAAGCAAATAGCTTTAGCCCATATAAATTCTCAAGGTTATTATATTTTAGGATAAGCGTGAGAGGAGTGTTTATTCTCGACGAGAATAGATAGTTAGCGGTTTCTCTTGCATGTTGCATAGAGAAAAGAATAAGATTTTCTTATTCTCTCCTGTATCAAGTTAGAATGATAGATCGAGAGAGAAAGTGAGATTGGATTATTTGAGATTTTGGAATAAGAATAATTTTATGTGATTTCTTATAATCTTTAACTATTTTATAGTAGATTTCCTCTATTGTTCATTTATCTTGTAGATCTAAATATTGAACAATATAAATTTTTTTAAATGAATGGGAGTTTATTACCATCAAACTTATCAATAAAAAACAGATGTTGGATGTCGTTAACTTCAGTATCCGTGGGATTAGTTAAGGTATGTGTAAATTGATCCGGACATTCTAATTAATTAAAATAATAAAAAAACAGATGTTGGAAAATTGGTAACAGATTCCCAAGTTCTTTTTTCAACCCTGAATGAGTTTTAATATTATATTTATTTGCAACAAACATTTTTCCTTGAAAATCAGTTGATAAAATTTCTCAACCGATGATACCAACCGCAGGTATGCTGTTGCAAATAAATTTGGAGGCTAATTTATTGGAAAGAATGTATCAGTAGAAAAATATCGGCAAGAGAGAAAATTAAATTACCAATCAATTATCATACGAAAGAACTTGTTGCTAAAAATCCTCAACAAAAACTAATACCAATATAGCTTACTAACGACCACCAGCTATGGGTGATTATTACCAACAGCTTACCGATTGCCAACAGTTGTTGACTTTGACAGAAATAAAATCTATGTTAGATCGTGTTCATTGTTTTTGCTGTATGTTTCAATACTAAGATACTTTCTGATGAGCATCGCAGCTTCTGTGTAATTGACTTTGACATGCTAAAGAAGAATAAAACGTTTAGCTGAAGAAATTTCGAGCCACCTAAAATAATGCATGTGAGCTCTCACTCAGGCAGGTCCATGAACGAGTACCCTAAATGACACTCCCTTACGCGTCTCCTCAATAATCTGGTATCGTTTAGGTTTTTGCTTTCAGACTTTATTTGATTTTGGAATATTTTGACAACCAATTATCTATTTTTTACGTTGAAAAAAACAGATAAAAAAGTGGATGATATACCAAACAAAATATTTATATCCCCCAGCACTAGCTCACAATATCATATCAGTATTTATCACTTTCACAAGATTTGAGGATTTAGGGGAGAAAATTTACTTGAAACACTTCTGAATTACAAAAGTAAGAGAAATACTCTCACGAAAGGATATGAAACTAATCCAAGTACTGGCCATGCAGATGCCTTGCATATGAGAGGGAACCTTATCATACCACTCTATCTGAAGTCCAAGAATCAATTCCCGTTGACATATTATATTGCCACTTCTTATGATATCTGCCTCATGCTAATTTGGATGACAAGAGAATAAATTGACCTAGTTGCATTGATACCCTTAGGTGGCGTGATGGTTTGGATAGAGATTTGCAATCCGTATTCCTTGAATATTTTGGGCTATAAATACGTAGACAATGCTGCGCAAGATTGATATTGAGATCTAGTAGAGAAAAGAGAGTACTGGAGATGTTCCATTAGGAGATGTAATTAATTAGGGACAATGTTGAAGCTTCTTGATGCTTATCTTGAGTGTCTTCCATGAAAAGATGAAGAGTAGAGACCGAGCCAAGAATGACTTGCCGGCAGGCTAGCAATTGCTACGTACAGAGCAATATGTATGCTAGAATGAGTATTCCGCCGAGTCGTTCTTGGCTCAACTTTGCTCTTCGTTTTCTCATGCGAGCCTCTCAAGAGCTAATTGCGTGCCGATGGCGATGGCACCTTGAGCCCAGACCTCGGAACTATGTTCTCAATCTTCGCTGAAGGTTTATTTTAATTTTATGCATTCTTTTGTGTGTTGCTAAACGTATTTTATATATAACCCACATCATCAGGGATGGTGATTTTTTCCTTTTGAATGTTACCCTTCGTTAGTTTAATTATATGTCAATTGAAAATAAATCTATTTTCTATATGATTTTAAAAACGAACTCTCTACACTGTTCAATGAACAGTGTTCATGAGCCTGTACGAACAATGTTTTCTCAAACACAATTAGTGGAATAGTCTCTGTTTACCCAATCAAAAAGCTTCCTTAATTTTCTTACGATGCCGACACACAGTCAATAATCTTTTTTCATAGTGTAGGAACAATCCCCAAGTGCATGCAGGATAGAATTACTGGTCCATATCATATATAAGTATATATATAGACGGAGAGGGAGAGGGAGAATCCAGGGGAAAAACCTGATCATGTCCACCAATTTGGACTCCTACCCTTTTAACTTTTAAGTTGCCGGAAGGAAGCATATATATCATGTACTGATACTTTGGGCCCTAAGCATGCCATCAAGTAGTTGACAGAGGAGAGAGATTTCCAATTAAAGAGCGATAAATGAAATGAGTGCGATTGCCTCCAATAATTCTTTCCTCTGAGTGGATTTTTTGGTGTTGACAATAGGGCTAAAATAATTCATACTAGAAAGGTTAGGATATAACTCACCATTATGAACATGGAAGGAGGTTTTTTCCTCTTTTTTTTCTAATTTTATCATTAACATTGTGTTTGTATTCAATTTTTTTATTGCTTTATTTTAATATCATCCTTCATGCTTAATATTAAATTAATCTTTATAATTTGTTTTGATTTATTTTATATAAAGTTATTTCAGTCTCAAACAAAAATCCTGTCATTTGATTTATGTTCAATTTTATGAACGTTTATTTTTATTATCATATAATTAAGTGAAGAGTGATTTTAAAAAACAAAATTATGAAGCTCATTGGAGTTCATGACTCGAGTTGCAGTTTTAATAGGTTAAACTATAAAGCCTAAGTCGATCCAATATATCACTATTTCAATATTAAAACAAAAGGTATCATCTTGAAATTTTTTTTAAAGTTCAACCATGTTTTTTATTAGTTGTCCGA
>Ga0325404_1003009_pt1 | contig 18010 bp, 8 predicted proteins | sample PopdelMetagenome_18_FD_205664 | JGI IMG/M metagenome (GOLD analysis project Ga0325404, IMG submission 205664) | Populus deltoides microbial communities from Bellville, Georgia, United States - Xylem-Control-R1 | ecosystem: Host-associated > Plants > Phyllosphere > Stem > Wood/Secondary xylem... | reverse complement strand
CATTGCCCACGCGCGGGTATAGCAGAGAAGGCGGCCGCACGATGCTCAATGATTTTCCAAGGCAAATGATAGCAGCTCGGGCCCTTCCCCGGAAGGGGAGAAGAAAAGAACAGTAGACACAATCTTATTGGCATGGATAAACCATATGTATATAGTTTAGAAGGAACGGTCAAGACATGCACATAACGGCTGCTTGCAACCTTACCTTCTATTGGCCCAAAATGGTAGCTTCTTTTGCGACTCACTGTAACAAGGAACCCTAAAATATGCGGCGGAGAAGTCAAAAAAGGGCACCCCTACTCGAGGGCAACAGAATATTATAACGTGGCCTTCCCTGAACAGCGAAAGCGAAACATCTGAAGTCCAACTTTGAACATAAAAGAATGGAACAAATCTAGCCATTTATATTTGACTGAAAAACCCAGTAGGGCTCCCTTCCGTTTTTGCCTCTTTGGCTTTCGGCCGCGTCGCATCGGGACAACAATCACCCACTGACAATTTGAAGTTTTAATTTGAAGGTGATATTTGCATCCAGGATTCTGCTAAGACAGAACCATGCATGCAAATCTTCTGTGTCATGCATAAAGATGGCTACAATCCATGACAACACGCAGCCGAAGTTTTCCTCAGCATATGACCCTGCGATTTGAATATCATAAATGACTACTAAAAATTTATATAATTATTAATTTTAGAATCCCTAAAACTAATCAATTACAAATAAATCATTCAGATACCATGATGATATAATAATAATAATAATAATAATATATGGCACACGAATTGAAGGCTTCATGATGGCATTGGGACCAATGCGAACCTTAAACAACATTTAAATTGCAGAATTATTTGAACTTAGTGGAGGAGTATTGATTGATTGGCCGAGAATAAAGGCCTTTTAGGCAAAGTGGGGAATATCTTGCGACAACTAATTATTAAACCCAAGAATTGTTTTATCTTTTGGGTTGAAAAGGTGACTCTTAGAAGAGTGTATTGCTGTTCTCTGGACAGATCTCCACTCAACATCTTAAAACTGACAGGTGACTCAATAAAGATAAAGACCCAGGCATTATATAAGATCAAGATGTTTCCCACGAAGAGTACTTACATCACCTTTTTCCTGGGTTTCGGATTTCTTGCACATGAATCTTGGGCAAGCGTCAAATAGGAAGGTTTAATGAGATACATGTCGTCCTACAAACAATTCCATGCACAGAAACAATTTGAGGGTGTGTGTGGTTAATTTATACAAGCAAACTAATCCATGATTTTTGGAACCTCTATTCATCCAAACAAAAATCTAGCAATTTCCTTCTTGAAAAACAATTAGCACAATAACCAGAAGAATTTGATAGAATAACACCGTTTAAAAATATTTTGGCAAAATATCGCGCTTCACTTGTTGTGCTTCTTTGTCCTAATTAAAAACTAATTTATTTTTATTTCTTATGAAAATATGGGTTTGAAATAAGATGGATTGAAATGAAAAAAAAGCCAAACATGAGTGATTTTCCATAAGTTTCATAAAAGATGTATTTTGGTAATTGAACTTTAAAAATCATGCATATTATATAATTTCAGCACCTTAATATTTTTTTCAATTTAATTTTAGAATAAAAGTTTATTTTTGTTATTTTTACTTATTGGTTGAGAGAAGAGAGAGAGGTCACTAGATTCCGGCAAGAGAGAGAAAGAGAAGTGTCATTAACACCGATTTAAGCCACTAAAATATACTATATCTATGTCAAATGATTCCATTTGATGAGAGGAGTTCATACTATGTGTTTTTGAACCTTTAAAGTTCATGAAAAAATAGATATGGGCTTGGGTTTATTTCAGTTTTTGAAGCTGTTTTTTAGGTTTCTATATGCCATAGATGAGTTTATCACGGTTTTTAAGGTATTTTATAGGTGTTTTGGGTCAAAAAATGAATTGAAAAATAGGTTTTTAGGTAAAAAAAAATAGGTTTCTATATGCCATAGATGAGTTTATCACGGTTCTTAAGGTATTTTATGGGTGTTTTGGGTCAAAAAATGAATTAAAAAATAGGTTTTTAGGTAAAAAAAACTCCAGCACTGATTTTCCAACTACCACAGTGGCTGAAATATAGGCAAATCGGTCGATGCATTGTGTGATTTTTTTTAAATTAGGGCGTACTACATGTCGTTCACTCTAGTTTCAAAAAATAAAACATTAAGGGCCTAGTCGCATAAGCCCTAACAAAATGGGCTAGGCCCATCAATGCCTGCCATTTGCTTTGTTTTTTTAAATTGTTTTTCTAATTCTTTTTTTAAATAAATTTTTTTTTAGTTATGCATTTAAATTTGAAGAGTTTTTCTGATTCATCTATAATTTTTTTAATCTTTTGTATGAATGAAATTTATTTTTGAAAATAAAAAATTATTTTTAGATAATATTTCTAATATGTGCAGCCTTGCATTATGTTTTTTTCTCATTTTATTTTATTCGATCAATTTAATTTGTGTCTCTATTTCTATTATTTCTATTATAGTTTATTTAAATAAATAAATTAATTTAATAAATAAATTTATCAAACACATCAAGGTAAATATTCCGTCTTTCTATATTAAATATCTTGATTTTCAAGTTTTATTTTTAAATATCATTAATGATATTTTATTTATTTATTCATATATATAGTTCTCGATTTATTTAATTATATATATTTATAATTTTTTTTAAAACTTAAATTTTTTAAACTACAAAAATACATTAAAAAATCTATATATATATATAATTGTTTTTATAAAAAATAAAAATATTTAACCCCCAACTAATATGGGACACGTAACACAAACTCTAAAGCATGTAGCAATTTCACTTTAGATATACTGTGGACTCTCTGACATGATGTTATCGGTAATACAGTTATTTATTATGTGCGTGACAGCTAACAAGGAACCAATTAGGATGCAGTCATAAGTTGCAATGAAAATAATAATTATAATCGTTGTTTTTTTTTTTGTTCGAATTGGGTTCAGGAAAAGAGAGAAATTGATTTTTAATGATAAGATTTTTAGTCAATTGATGAGACAGAAGAGTAATTTTCCTATATATTTATTTAAGAAATTAATAGAGCAATATATGTAATATATATTTAGTTATTTAAGTTCAAATTAAATAAACTTTAAATGAGAAAGAAATAAAAATAAAGACAAAAATACAGGCTAAACACATAGATCTGAAAAACCCGACATGCTTAGCTCACTGAAATCCAAGCCCAACATGTGAGCCTGATATTTTATTATTAATTAAATTGAAAAATAATATTTTTTTTATTTTTATATTTTCTTTTTATAAAAAACACACATTGCATCATTTATAGACTTAGTTTTAGACCACCAAAGAGGTGGTCGGGAAATCAAGATAGATATTTTTTATATATATTTAAAACTCTAATATTTATTAAACTATTTTCATTTAAAAATGTATAAAAAACACTATTATAACTTTAAAAATTTAATTTCTTAAATAAAAAATTTTCAAAATGAGGTTAAAAATACAAAATCAAAAAGTAGAAAAAAAATATCTCTTTCAACTATAATCTATTTTTTTTTATCAATTTAAAAGCCCAAAATCACCTAAATAATACTCTTTTCATCAAGAAAAAAACTTTGACATTAAATTTAACTATTTTTATCATTAAAATCCAACCAATCAATATCTTTAACTCTCATTAGCTATTTTTTGTGACTTTATCATCTCTAAGACTCAATAACCAAAAATTAAACAAAATAAACTTAAGGACTAAATTGTTTAATTGCAAAACTTAAGGTACCAAAAAGGAAACTTGAAAATAACTTAGGGAAAAATTAAGCAAAAAAAGGCGCTAACACCATTTTTTATTTGCTTCAATTTTTGTCCTCTTATTTTTTATTTTTTTAAATAATAAAATCAGATTTTCTTTTCCGAAACCAAGCATGAATATTTTTCAAAATTAAAATAATCATATAAAAAATACATCAAAATAAATTATTAACCTTAAATTTCAATCAACACAAGATAAAAAGGTTAAATAAAAAAAAATGATAGAATATATATATAAGAAAAGGACTCTAGATGATATCACGGGTTTTTTAGGAAAAAAAGTGCTGCCATTCAAGTTCGAAGCTCAAAACAAGTGATGTATCTGTACTCTTTAACTCTGTCATCATCTTGATCTAAATGAATGATTATATTTAGGATGTAATGTGAGAATGGAGTCACAAAAAGTTTCAGCTTCTTTAGTTAAATCCTTAGTTGAAAATTTGAAATAAAAAATTACAAAAAGAAACATACCTCGAGATAGCTACGGTGAAGCGCATATCGTTTTAATAAAAAACATTCCGTTGCCGGGAATCGAACCCGGGTCTCCTGGGTGAAAGCCAGATATCCTAACCGCTGGACGACAACGGAACCTTTGTTTGTTTATCTGATTAATTAGTATTATTTCAAAGCCTTTGCTCCATTTCATCCCCCCCCGAGGAACCAGGCTTTACTCCTTTAACAAGCAAACATCGTCTTTTTAGAGATCAAATGATATGGCCATCGCCGGTAACTAACATCATGCTGTTCATCATCCAGAAATAGTAATAAGTTCCGATACCAACTCTAGCTACGCTGAGATGTTACAGGGAAGGCTGCCTATATATCTGATTTGTTTTGATGTGAGCTTCTATGGAAACTCTCTGCGCCAGTCTTGTCTTCTGTGGTATTGCCATCTCTCTGTCGTTCTTCTCATTGGTTTTTCCTGTTGGTACCTCCTTGTGTCTTGTGGTCTCCTTATGAAATATGTCTAGCCAATGGCAATGCTACCTTTTTTTCATGCTTCTTTAGGCTACACATTCTCTCCCCCTTTTCCTTTTGTCCTAAGGAAACTTCGGTCCATAGAGGGATCAAAATAGTATTCTTAGAGTCAAGAGAGAAGAGATTAAACAAATAAAAAAACCTTCTTTAATTTTCCTTCCCAGATAAGTCAAATGAGAGCAAAAACTGGTGAAAAGCAATATCATTTTTTAACAAGGATTAAAAAAAAGAAGAAAAAGAGCCCGGCGTTCGTGAAAAGCTTAACAATGTAATTTCCGATTGACTTCAGATGACTGAGCCAACTTGATGCTTATCATAACATTCAAATCATATCAATCATTAACCTCCAAAATCAATTCTGCTAAGGAAAAAAAAAGTGTAATTAGACAGACAGAAATCCCATTCAGTATTATAAGATTTCTCTCGGAATTAAAAACTAACCCTTCAAAACATAAAAAATCTAATGCTTCTACTGATTAGCAGACCAGGACCATTGCTTCACCCTGGGATGACGCAATACTGCCTGGCATTATATGCACAATTCTTCTTGAAGTGTAAACCTGACAAATTGTTGAAAACAACTATACTGGTGGCACTGCGAATTTACCAAGTCCTGTTGCATGAACAGCATGTGAATCCATTGTGTTCAATATCTGTGGTATTGACATTCCCCCTGAGATGACAATTTCTGCCTCGCATGAAAAAGGAAGCTCGAGATTAACATCCTATTTGTTGAAACTACCAGAGGATTTGCTTATTGTATATTGGTATGGACTACAGAACTCTCACCGATTCCTTCTCGAACTGAGAGATTAGGTCTCAAAATATCCTTCGAACTGATGAGGAAAATATCTCCAAGATAAAGGTGGTTGGTAGGCACATAAACACAGCACAGTTCCTCTGCGCCCATGCTTCCACGAAGAATAACAATGGATGTGATAAATCCGAAAGCATATTCCCCATGACGTGGATGCCTTATGATGGCCACTTCCTTGAAGGCGTTGGAGCTCTGATCTGTAAAACAAATTTATCTCTAAACTCCAAGTTCAAAAAAACCTAATCTTAGGAAGGGAGTCGATTATCCAAACCTGGGGAAATTGCTGCACTGATTTGTTTAGAAGCAGAGTAAATATAGCTAACAAAAGGCATTTTCTTGATAAACCATTCTCCCAAGCCAAGAACAGAAGCTCCCAACCATGAGGACATGAACACACCAATCAGGAAGATGAAAGATATGGAGGTCACAAATCCAAGACCTAATTACAAATTAGTATGAGAAAAGTATTTTTCAGAACAGAGAACGCATAGATGGTACTAATCACATTCACAGCTCATGCTAAATGGCTAATACTATAACAGCTAGAATTTCTGGTCAGCTTGGACACAAGATAAAAATCTTTGGGCTGGTTTGACTTTTTTTTATATCCTAAACAAGAATCACAAAAACATAACAATTTATCTCATTTAAGTCAACGGAATATGCTTTTGTAGTCATGACAGAATTATTGCTGAGCGGTGAGCACTGTTGATCCTAACAGCTCAAAATGAATATCCTTTGGATATCAGTTCCTTGAAAATGGTAGATGACGACTATTTATAAATGAAGAATCCAGTAAAAAAGAAAAGAGAGATTTTCTACCTATTAAACAGAGGTTATGGTTCTGCATGGTTAAAACGGCACTGATAGTTGGGCCAATCTGTTGCCTGGCCAACAGAATGATCATAATGCCAGCAATGGGGGTAGCTTTTAGCTTCCAGCTGATTATTTTAAGAAAATTGCTTATCCCCTTCATATAATCCCTCATAATTCTTACAGCATCCTCATCAGCTAAAGTAATAAAGGACGACAAACTTCCCATCATTTTTTTTTATAAGAAACAAACTTCCCATAAATAAATGGCTTAATTGAGAGCGTCCACTACTGTAAGAATCTCACTTCTTCATTACCTTAGAATCAACTATTCATTGCTATGTCCAGATGATGCTTTGAACATCAAATACATGTTAAAAAAATGCAAGTATCTATGAGAAGAGAAAGAAAGAATCTAGTGAACTATGTAATAGAATGGGAGAATGTTTACACCCACCAAATATATTGACTCCAAAATGAGCATAGATTGGAGAGAAGAATCCATCCACAAAACTAATAAACCACCAAGTGATGCAGAATGTGATGGCCATAGGAAGCAAAATGACACTACAAAAGCGAAGCAAATTCTTGTTATGCACCAAGTAAACAAAAATGTATCAAGAAACTTCCATGGTTTCATCTTAGGAGGATGCAGAATTGAAGACATTAGTCATTTCCATGTGGAACAAAAATGTGAACCGTTAATATCTACAATTCTTGTTATGCACCAGTAAGACATGTATGCACAAAGATAGTCAGATAGATATGGCACACATACTCTTCTAATGAATGTTGTATTTTTGTATATGGAAAACTTGAATCATGCAAATATTTCATGACTATCAGTATTGAAAACATAGGGTTTGAAATACAATTCAGGACTTAATTTGCAAAGACTGGCACTCTAGCCAGAATGCAGGGGACTAGACAAGATAAGTGCGCAAGGAAAGATCAAGAAATTAATAGTATATATCCATTTAGTTACAGAGTTAGCACAATGGAAGACAACATATTCCCGCCAGATTGTTGGTTTATAAGGTCTTCTATCGTATGAGAGAATGAAGGTTTTTTTCAGGAATCTTAACTGCTAAATCCTAACCAATTGGTTGACTAGTGCGCATGCAAACAAAACTTGGACGCAACTGATCAGGCTTGCGAGAATGTGAATACAGATACAAGGCTGAGAATTCTATGACCTTACCAAAATTCTAAGACATTGTCATATACATCAAAATCTGAAAATGTTCTTGATAACCTAACTACTTTGAAACTATGATTTAAGCGACTTACATTATTCTAAAAGAAACAGCATGATGAGGAGAGAAGAGGCCATAGGCAAAATTTTAAAGAGGCTACAAGCAAAAGTTTGAACATCAATGGATAAGTGAATACAAAAAGATGAATATGTATTACAATATCGAAACTATTGAGCAGAAAGAGCTAACCATCCAGACATGAACTTCTTCGAAGCCCAGCTTCTGATGACTTTAGACATTGCCTGCACGACAAAATATTAAGATTATTTGAGTTAGGTAGATTTTAGACACATTGACATAGAAATTCTAGCATGAATCAAGCCACTCTCACTTTAACTTGCACTCATGTATTATGATTACATTTACTTTTACCTGGTACTCATTAGAATTTCCTTCAGCACATCTAACATCTCACAATTAAATCATTGATCAACTCATCAGACTTATGCACTAAAATCTACAAAGTAATTAGAAATCACTAACAAATTACTACGTAAACAATTTCAAGTTTAGGCTGCATCCATGGACTTCCATCCGAGATTTACCAAACATGTGGGCAAGCCAATTTGCATGCGCCCACAATATTAGTCAACACGCGCGCGCGCATAAGCAAGGGGTATCCATGGGTCCTCCGCACCACCACAACTAGTTCTTTATTTCTTCGAACTAGTCTTGTCATGTCATTTCATGTCTAGACCTAGACGCAACAAGAGTCCATCTTAATTTTTATAAGAGAGGCTCACGCTTAGCTTCCAGTATCATAGAAGAAGTAACATAATATTACAATAACCTTAAAGCAATCTCAGAAAATTGACCCAGTCTCTTTCAAAACACAAAAACGAAATTCGATAAAACTTGACGAACAATATCAATTTAAATACGAGACGAAAAAGAGAAGAAGAAGTGAATATGAAAAAGTGAGAACCTCTTCGCTGGAGGAGTGATGAGAAGAGATGATAGGAGAGACAGATTCAGAGGAAGAATTAGACCCTCCATTGGTAATGATATTGTTAATATTAATATCTGGATTTTGAATGGGTATTAAACGCTCTAGATCCCTGTCTCTCGCTGCCATTTCTTTCTTTCTGTTTTTCAGCTTTTTCTTTTGGTAGTTCTCCTTTCTCTCTTGCAAGCTGGGAATTCCAACGAATGCGTCCTCTCTCTAACGAACCTGCATCGACACGCGGGCGTTTTAACTGTCTCAAAACAAACAATTGCTCGCTGCAAAATGGGCTTCAGATGTGACGTGCTCTCCCTGTACGAAGGCCCAACGAGGTTGGATATCTTCCTACCGTGCCTTTCGTCCCAAAACGTTATGGCAATGAATTGTGATGAGGCCTCGGAATAAAGAGAAGCCCAACTAGGCCCGAAAAAAGGAGAAGACCAAAAAAAGAGAGGGAAAATAATATTAATCCAGCCGGGGGCTCAAAAAAGAGAAAGATAAGGCAAGAAAACAATGGAATGACGGTCCAACTGGACCCAATATTTTGGCCCAGTCGAGCCTACTATTTTTTTGGGAAATTAGTAAAAATAGAAATAGAAAGAAAACAAGAAAGGCATCCATTCAAAATAGTGAAAAGAAAAAAACTAGTGAAAATAGAAAGAAACTCGGACCTAAAATAAATGAAAGAAAGGGAAGAAAAGAGGGCTGGCACAAGAAAGGAAGGCAAACTTGGCATGAAAGCCAAGGAAAATAGAGAGAGAAAGGAAATAGAAGGGAGAGAAAAGAAAGGAGATCGTCAAAGCACCAGCAGAGAACCATACGTCTACCTAAGAAGAAGGGCTGGTGTAGGAAGAAAAGGAAAACTTGGCATGAAAGCTGAGGAGAATAGAGAGCAAGGAAATAGAAGGGAGAGAGAAGAAAAATAGATCGCCAAAGCACCACCAGAGATTCATTGTTGACATGTGTCTACCCAAGAAGTAGGGCTGGTGTAGGAAGAAAAGGAAAGCTTGGCATCAAAGACAAGAAGAAGAGAAAAAAAAAAGATAAAAGAAAGAAAAGAAGAATAAATCATCGGAGATCTACCATTGACTTATCCTACCCAAGAGATAGGCCTCACAGAGATAAATCCAACAACACACAAAAAAATCAGCATTTGACGAACTTAAAAATAGACCGTTGGAGATCTACCGTTGACATGTCCCGTAGATTGTGGTGGGTGGGGCAAAGCAAACAATATAACAATCTTGTTAATGCGTCACATGTAATCCACACACCAAGCAATTTTCCTTCCTCATTTTTATTTTAGTCACTAATTCTTCAATATTTTTTCAATTTAGCCCAATTAAGATCAATGAAGGCCCCACCCAAGGAGAGAAGAGTTTAAGAGGACAAGAAAGAGAAAAAATGCTCAATTGACCCAAGTATAGCCTAATCAAACCTAACAATGAAAATAAAAGAAGAAGGAAAAAGAAAAGGAAAGGGAGAAAAAAAATGTCTAGCTAAACAATATTTGAGCTTGTTCTTATCGCCATTACCACCTATCAGTATTCTTTATTCTACGTGATGCCCATGTAATTCTCCATTTTACAAGCTACTACTGCGGGTGTATAAATTGTCGGTATGATGCCTAATTGAAAGTCCTATTTCAAAAATGGATAATGTGGAGCCTACATGAATAACTTGTTTTTCAAGTTACCTGCACGACCAAAAGTAATTATTTTTCCATGGTTACCTCTCATGGTAGGTATATTAATCCATTCTCTATAAGGCAATTTCATGTAACTTGCGATGTATAAATAATTAAGGTCACCAAGTAACAATACATGATAAAACAATAAACACAATAATCACAACATACTTTCTCCTACATTATCATTCTCTTTTTTACATATTACTTTCCTCCTATAAATTTACTAGCTTAAACATAAGAGAATCTCATGTACTAAATAAAGGATTTGTTTACAAGATTTTGTAAGTCACTAGCCTATCCTAATTTCAAAAAATAAAAATAAAAATAAATTTAGAGCCAATAACACCAACTGTAAAGAGACTCAAATTTAATTTGATTTATTTTATTTTACACGCTCATCCTTTTCATTAGAAATAGTGTATCTGTCAACAACATGCTCAATCTCCCTTATAATGAAACCAATCTTAGAGCTAGAAAAAGATATGAAAATTTGTTCCACAATTTTACCGAAAGTATAAGAACATTAACTTAACCCATCACTTCTAAAATTCTCCTCAAAGACATGTGAGATATATCTTTCTCAATGTGCTTCATCAAAAATCATCTCTGAAACAGCATCTAATTTGATTCCCTTTTCATGAACATCACAAACAAAAAATTTTGCACGTAAATCTTCTCTATCAACATCATTTTAATCATTTTTGTTGAATTTTGATAGTTGATTTTAATCCATAAAAAAACTAGAATTATCAAAACTTTTAGTGTCAAACATCATATTTATCATGATCAAGAAGTTATTTCGCTTGCTCATGCCTCTAATATGGGTTCTTAAAATTATCCATGGATCTGTAATCACTCTTCTCATGATCCTTCACCTCCACCAATTGATGGGTTAATTTTGTAAGATGTATTTGCATGTTTCTTATCACCAGTTCTTAAACATCTCTTCTCAATTCTCTAATTTGTCTATGTATGTTTTCAATCACTAGTTTTTGAACGTCTTTTTCTCAACTAAGAACCTCCCCATCCTCTTCTACATGAGCACGTCATGTTCTATTACCTCTTATAGTGATAATTATTCCAGCTCACAATAAGCAAATAACCACTAGAATCGTTGAGCTTTAATACCAACTAGCACAATGAAAACATAAATAAAAAGACAATAATCTAGAAAAACAAAATTAAAGCCAAATAAGATTGTCTTACAAAAACATAATTCATAATTTTATTTATAAAAATAAAAGTCTGATATGTTGTTATAAAGTGCAAGCTAAACAACCATATTTGTACTAGTCTTAGGGCTACTTTGAAGTGGAAAAGAATCTTAATCAATAATCATAGATTTATTTTAAGGATTCCTAAACTTAAGAGAAAAAAAAATAAAATCACTAATCTTAAGTTTTACGTTTTTTTTTTTAATTTTTGGTCCTTCGATTGTTATTTCTTTTATTTTCGGCTAATTTTAACAAAACATTAGTTCTTCCAATAACATCAATTACGTAACAAAATTATTTATCCACTTTTTAGTTCAAAGGTGTGATATACCTAAAAACATAATCATATTAAGTATGATTAAAATTGTAAATTATGATAAACAAGTAAATAAGGACTAATTATTTATGTGTATTAATGTAATTTTTGTATCATTAAATGAAATATAATATCTTTAGTAATTCAATAATTTCATTAATTTTTAATATAATTTTTGAATAGAAATAAATTTATGAAAATACCAAAAGTGTCTCTAACAAACCCATATATTTAACTTCAATTTAAATCAATTAAATTTTATAATTATCTATTACACGAAGTATTTATCCCATTAATCAGGAAGTTAATTCTCTTAACTTGTCTATTCACCGGAAAATTATTTTTCTTAACCTAGAAATCATCATCTCCGTGAACCACATCATGCTAGGCCATATAATTTTGAGGCCACTACACCTACACCTAGAGATGACCCTCTACAACTTCATTTTATTTTTCTTTTACTATACATTGTTTTTTCTTCCCATATTTACCACTAATTTAAAAACCAGAAAGTCTTATATTTCAAACAAACCCAAATGAAGTTTGGAAATGTCGTTCATTAAACAAAAGTTACACTAGATTATGTACATACAAATATTTGTAAATTAACCAGAACTATTTGATTTGGTTCATCGCATTTTTAAATTAGTCCTTTCACTAATATCTTATTCATTTCTGATTTATTTTTTTCATTTTAAAAACAATGAATGTTGGAGAAAAAAACTAATACATTAAGAATGATTAAGCTGTTCAAATAACAACTTCATTTTTTTTTAATACCACAAAAGTTAATTAATTATTTCCAATGAACTGCAAGAGTTATCAATTAATTAATTTCAATGATATATAAGAATTAAGTAATAATTAAATCAAAAAATGCATGGCACGACATAGAGTGATAGTACAAAACAATCACTTAATAATTAATTTCAATATATTTATTTTTATTTGAGTGCCGATTCTTCTTCTTTTTTAATCAAATTAGTTGATGACATGTTGAAAAATAAATCGGATATAACAACACTTTATTGAAAATAAAAAGTAAAGATATAAATATACTCAAAATAACAAGAAATAATATGGCATGGAGGGATCAATATTCTAATACAAAATGTAGCTAAGATTGTTGACAAAGATTTTCAAACCCCATGTACTCTTCGTTCTCCAGCTTCTCAACCATATTTGCTATGCCAACTCCACCTGCAGCAAATAGTGGCCGTGAAAATGAGCATCAGGAGATAAAGAAATGAAATAGGGTTTTGTCTAGATCTTGAGATGAAGGGGAGACTTGAGCACCTAAGCTGACTGCGCTCACAAAAATTGTCAAAGCCAGTATGAAAATAATTAATGATGCTCTTCCAAGAAAAGCAATTATCTTTCTAACCACATGCTGGCCAACAAAGGCAGAAATCGTTGCAACTAAAGCAAAGTAAGCAGCTGCAGCAAAGAAGCAGAAAAAGAAATACAGAAGGTTAGCTTGAATGATTGGTGACAACTATTACAGATTTGAGCAAAATGATTTGGAGTTGATATCTATGTACATTGCTTGCTGCTACATACCATATGGGACAGGGAAACGGTTGAGGAGGTAATACTCTACGACTGACATTGAAGATGAGAATGCCATTGCAAAGGTTGATGTTGCACTTGCTACCTGCAGAAAGGAACAAAAAACTGACGGATTTTGAGGCTCGTGAATGATCACTTCAATGGTGCACAGCAGGGGGGATTGCAACAAAATTTAACATCTTGGTTTGACTACTGATGCTTTTGTGCTTCAAGAAGCTCGTGCCTGTTTCTTACCATTACCTTTCTTGGATTCTGGATTTTTAATGATATTGTAGATGCATGAAAGCAGTTAAGTACTTTACCTGAGGAGGAATTCCTAATTCGAGAAAAAGAGGTCCCAAGATGAAGCCGCCTCCTAGACCGAGCAGTCCACCCACCATTCCAGCAATTATTCCACACGAACAGTACAGTAGAATCTGATGTAACTTCCAATTTGTGATTTCCTTCCCTTTGGATGCTATCACTCTGGTCCCTTTGCACAAGCATATGGCTTCGAAAAGCGTAACTGAGGCAGCAATTGGTACCTGTATGATGTGAAACTATCTGGTTCAACTGTTTCTATTCCCAGAAACACAACAGCATAGCATGTTTTCGACAGGGGCTCCTCAAGCTTTCTGGGTTCAAGTGCCCGCCCCGATGATGAGCTGCCAGTAAAGTATAGCTATAGAGGATTGTTTCCAGAATTCGTGTGCAGATATGTATCTCCACATTATATGGAAATCAATTAAAGATAGCATATTAGCAGCAGGGTTGAAATATTTCCAATCCATTTTATTTTATGAATTATAGATAGATGGATTCTTGGTTCTCCTTGGATTGCCTATAGGCTCAAAGTAAGAAGCTAAATCTAGATTTTGATTTGCTATGGCCTTATAGACTAGGATTACTAGGTTTGCAGGTCATTTAAGCTAAAAATTATGTTTGGATCATTTTGTCTGTGCTTGTTTACGAATGTCGAAAGTGATTCTGTGAAAGAAATTATCCATATTTTCATTTTACCTGCAATGAGTTCAGGATCCAGTACGTGACTGAGCAGGTTGGAAAATATGTCTGCATAGAGATACATAAAGATAACATATTCAATAAATATGAGGCAATTTCGTTATGATGCTCAAAAATTCAACTTGTAAACAGGTTAGAAGGTCAGATCCTCATCTGCATGATTCCTTTTCTTTTTAGAAATCTTCACTGAATAGGTTTTTTCCAAGTCTTAACAGTGTCCCAGCACCACAGAATTATAAATAGATGAGACTTTTCCAAGGCCTGGTAAAGACTAATCGACTTATGGTATCAGAGCTTACCTGAACAATTTGAACAACAAGAAATCCCGCCCAGACATAGAAAAGCAGTGCCACCTCTTTCCAGTAAATGTTTTCTCGTAAAGGGACCTGATTATGACAACGAAAGAAGAATACATTTGTAATTTTTAGACTTTTGGAAACAGCATTTACATTACAAATGAGTAGCATTCTCGATCTCACCTCATCGTCTGGTAAAACAACTGGACCACTTGGAAGTGGTTTGTAATCTTCTTCAGCGCCATCTGCAAATGATCAATTTTAACAGAAACCCTTTTTCAGTGTACCTCTCTCCAGAACTTTCTTCCTGAGTAGAATTCAGTGATTTACTGGCCTGCTGTTATACTGTTCTTGAAGAAGGATTTTGAGCTTTTCTATAGAATGGATACAAGATTCTTTAAGTTTAATGATAACTTCTGCTGCATACTTCCGGTTGAAATTGCCCTTTTTTGGACAATAGGCTGTTAGTCAAATAATAAACTGGCATATAATACATATATTGGATCACAAAAATCTTAAATGTTTTCAGATCCTTGAATACAAGGTTGATACTTTTATAAGATTGATTGCTTATGTTTTCAATGTATAATGACTCTGATTGACTTTCAACAATTGACATCACCTTATGTGTCATTTAATTTTTTCCAAGGCTAGTATCTTTCCATTTTAGAGCTTACATATAAATTTCCCATTGACAAGTAATCTTTCTTTAATGAATTCGATGAACTAAGCATCTTAATCTTTTGATTTGAATTTTTTCATGGAGGGAAAACACAGGCACTAACCTTCTGGTTTGGACTCTGATTCCAACTGCTTGGCTGCATCCTAAGTGTTAATGAGAATCCAAAATTAAGCCAGAAAAAGAAGAAGAAAGGCCATGATAATCTCAGGAGTTAGCAAGTAGAAAACCTTACCTTCTTCATCATAGTCTCTTTCTTCCATGTATCTATCCCTTTGAATAAAGCTTTAGTAGAAGTACCTGCCATTGACAATTTTTATGGTGGCTCGCATCAGTTTCTTTTATCAGAAGAAATATACATCATCTTTTTAACAGGGAAATTTCATTCTTTTTAATGCATGATTTAGTTTCAGTAATCAAGCATTAAGCAAATGGAATGGTCATGCATTCTAAGCTGTGTTCTAATTCTCTTTCTGCAATGTAAACTATCATGGAAATGCATGATGTGAAACATTTCCGTATTTGTTACCTATGAAGAGAATAATAAGCAGAACTGTGACCATCCAATCAGCTAACATGACACTGAAGGCAACTCCAATGCTGATTCCAAGCATGAGCATAGGCTGAAAGAGCAGTGTCAGGTCATAGTCTATAAGAGGCATGTCCAGTGTTGGGTGCCTAAGTCTGAGGTTGTAATATACAGTTGCTCCTGCTGCACCCATGATCATACCTACATTCAGAAAGCCAGAATTATTAACATATTTATTGAGCACTGACAGAATTAGAAATAGCTGTTGTCTATGTACTTACACTTGGAAATGGCAGTGGAAGATTTCGGATCGAAACCAATGATCAAGGTGAGCATCGGTACAAATATCCCACCACCTCCAACTCCTCCAACACTACCCAAAGCTGCCCCAAGGAATCCTACTATTGTTCCTACAACAATTCTCCAATCAAACTTCATATCCTGCTCAACCAAAAATTTACTGTCAAAACAAAGCATGGCATATAGAATATGATAATAGTGGTTAACAAAAGTAACAATGTAACGAAAACTCACAGGCCAAACAGGCTCATAAGAAGACTTTCCACCTTGAAATAAAAAATGAAGAACTTTTACTAGATAACCAGGGCTCATTTCTTTCTCAGCCGAGGCTTCTGGTTCTTTATCTTTCAACAGTCTCTCTGCACTGGCCATGTTGGTCATCAAGACTTGAACCAGAAATATCAAACATGTTAGCACTGCTGTAGTTGCTAAAGCTCTCTGGTTCAGCTTAATTTTAGCCATCTAGGATTGTCTAAGAATGAGGAAGCCTGAAGAAAGAAAGTGTTTATGACTCAATCTCAACAATTCGTGTGCTGTGAATTTGGCTACTAATTTCTCATATGCTTCTCTGTGTGAGAACAGCAATACACAGGTGAGGAAACTTTGAAACAAATGAAGAGTGCACCTCTTCAGCACCTACTTATATACTCTCCTTCGTTTTCCTCTCAGTGGTCCGGATTCCTTTTCCCAATTTTGTTTTATATTATTAAAATGATTTCAGCATTTTATTCATTTCCCTTCTTTCACCTTACTTTAGTAAACCTATTTACTAAAATTCCCAGAAGGGAGAAACGTAAATCCCAGTTTGTATTATCCTTGAAATTTATCATACCACTTTTGGCCTATTTCATGATTTTACTTCAATCAGTAGCAGGATTTCTTTTTCAAATTACCAGTACCAGATAAAACATGATGTGAAAGCAAGAAAGAAAACTTCATGCTGGATCGAATCCTACGGGTCGAATCAATTGTCATAACATTTTACATTCATCTAATGGTGTGTAATTCTCGGCGCAATTATTCTGAGCACAAAGTTCAACTAATATAAAATTACTCAGAAGGTCAAAAGCACGGATTGATTTATTTGCATCACCGACATTTTGCTGTGTCTTTGCAAGTTCGTGGAATCTGAGGTTAAAACATAGGTTGATATTTGAGCTCCAAACTCAAAGGGGTTATTACAGTGCTCATGCCCCCTTATCAGTGCAAGTATTCTAATCTCTCGTGATATATCACTTCCATGACAGGTAAATTTGTGTTGGATTTGAAAACTGATACTCTGTAACCTTATGCAAACCACATCTTCTTCGTTCTTGCCTCTAACACCATAAAATTAAATATGAAGAGGAAAGAAAAAACAAGTTAACGGGATTCCTGTGAAATTTCTCAGAAACAACAAAGCGGTACGGAACTTTTGAGCACTATAAAAACTTTAGTTAGTCCCAGCAGTCAGCAAGGACAACATGCCTAAGAAGCTTCATATCTCATGAATGTTTCTTGGGCTTTTCTTTCACGAATTTTGATCCCTTACACTTCCAAACAAAATCATCGAACGTCTCTCTCTTTCTGATGTTGATATTCTCCTGCTCATTAATAGGTTGTCTTTTAAATTCCCATTATTGGATCCAAATTTGGTTATTCATGCAAATGCAGTCGATTAGCTAGGGACTAGACTATTCATATAAGGGCACTTGCTAGCCAATTTGTCTCCATGAGCATATTTTTCTTGAGACCATTACAAAGAACCTAAAGTCGTGGGAAAACGTTGTTCGTCTACGCA
>Ga0325404_1003008_pt1 | contig 18012 bp, 10 predicted proteins | sample PopdelMetagenome_18_FD_205664 | JGI IMG/M metagenome (GOLD analysis project Ga0325404, IMG submission 205664) | Populus deltoides microbial communities from Bellville, Georgia, United States - Xylem-Control-R1 | ecosystem: Host-associated > Plants > Phyllosphere > Stem > Wood/Secondary xylem... | reverse complement strand
CATATTTCATCATTTCCTTGATTCACTCAGCTGTCTTGTTCACATCAGTACTGTGTTCAAGCTGTTGCATATATTAGTTTGTTGTTGCTTTTAGGCTGATTGTTTGATGTAATCTTTGTTTGCTTTTTAGGTAACAGGGCTGTGCAGTGTAAACTTTACTCTGATGCAATAGAGTTGTATTCTTGCGCCATTTCACTTTGTGAAAACAATGCTGTTTACTACTGTAACAGGTGCACTACTGATCCTTCGTATTATGCATACTCACAATATATGAATCTCTCACATGGAAATTTGTCTTCTGCTTGCACCTATGTTTGAGGATTAGGAGAGTGTGCGTTGTGCCAATTTGTTTAGGGCTATGACTGGGGCCCTTTATAGCTGTATATGTAGTTTCACAAACATTCAAGGTTTCAATTGATTAACATAATTCATGCACATCAGGGCAGCTGCCTACACTCAGATCCACAAATATACTGAAGCAATCAGAGATTGTCTTAAATCTGTCGAAATTGACCCAGGTTACAGTAAAGCTTACAGTCGCCTTGGATTAGCCTATTATGCACAAGGGAACTACAGGGATGCTATTGATAAAGGATTTAAGAAAGGTGGGTGTAACACTAATTCTTGGATATTAAGAGATGCTAATTGTCACACAATCTACTAGTAAAATCCTTTAGCTATGCTTGAATTCTATGTTTATGTTTTTCGTATCCTTATACATGTTTAGTTTTTTACCATCTTGGTGTTGCCCTAATAATTTCATGTTCTCGAATAGGCATTCTTGCTTGATAATTTGATAAGGATGTGTTGTGTCTTATGTTTAGCTGTACAATTGTTTTGTTTCAGAAATGTGAATATTGGATTGTAGTTAGATGAGTTTGTGTAGCATTCTAGCTAGCTTTCAATATTTTCACAAATGCAAGTCCATCATCAATTTGCATTAAAAGAGAAAAGTTGGCAATCCATTGATGTTAGTAGACCTCCCAAAAACCCTAATAATCAAGCATAAAATGCTGCTGGATGGTAGTGTGGGTGTACACGCAGCCTAGTTCTCAATTTCCAAAGGATTTAAGCTGATTCTGTATTATAGCTGGTGCTGTTAGATGGCACTGATGCTCTGTGGAGAAATCTGGTGTCAGTAACAATTCTAAATACTCTCTGGCTGACAGATAAATGCTCTATGTTCACTGTGTATTATTCCTCGTCTCCACATTTCCATTTCAGCACACTTATTACATGAGTTGTTTGCATCTGAATTTGGGGTGTTTAATGATTATTGTCTTAGCACTAAAAACCGGTTAATAATTGTCTACTGAGTTTCCTTGTTGCAACCACTGCCCCTTGTCCAAGTTCATATGATATATTTATATAAAATTATCAGCATCTGTTTTACTTGCAACATGCTAATTGCTTTTGAGAGATGAACCTAATTTGCTGGAGGCCATCCAGCAGTCAAATTTCCAATCCATAGTGCTGGTAATAGTTTTTCCACTAAGAATTTTAATCTATTAGTTATTTTTTTGTGGTGTTCATTTCTCCTCGCTAATAAATGTTTGTGCCTTCTATGAAAGTCAAAGCAAAGAGAATATATGAACACAGCATTTTTTTTTTTTTTTGTGTGTGGTTAATATCAGAATTTATGAAATAGATTGTTTAAGTCATTATTAGTGTCATTGAGATGTGCTTTAAACCATTAGAACATGGTTGGCAATATCATGATTAATTTAATGATTACATCGAGGAAGCAATAATGTTGAACTTTGGCATGTGAAATTTAAAGACTCATTATTATGGTAAATAATCTAACTTCAAATTTTGATTTTTTTTCCCTCTTCAGCCTTGCAACTGGACCCCAGTAATGAAACGGTCAAAGAAAATATTCGGGTTTGTGCCTTCTTTAGTTCTCTTGTCCTCATGTTCTTTTATGGTTATTGCTTATTGTCCTTATGAACGTAGGTAGCTGAGCAGAAATTGATAGAACAGCAGCAACGAACAGAACAAGGCCAGGTATTTTACTTTTCTATTTTTCTCCACCATTTGAGAATTGAATTGCTGGACCAATGTGGTATAGATTTTTGTTTTTTTAAGAAAAATTTGGTATGTGATGATAAACAATCTTTTAGTTATTCAACTTGATATTATAATACTACTGTAATGGTTCTGGCTTCTTGTTATCAAAAGAAATCAGCTGTTGCTGCAATAGTAGTGCTACTATTCATAAATTATTTTGTTTTCAAGGATTCAAGAAGGCGATATGAAGCTTGAACATTTTATAGAAATCTTTATTGTTTGCTTTTCCCCATTTACTGCATGTACCTTCAGTGTATCCTGGGAATGCATATATTTGGAAGTTGTCTTTTCATTATTGAACTCGTTTGTCTTCAAGCTTCCCAGTGTTTTTCACTATCATTAGCAAATACAACCTATGTTTATGGATGCAATTTTTATACCGGAAAAGCGTGTTCTTCCTCCTTTTCACCTTCAGTTTGATTGTTGTATTACGTTCCAAATATCCTTGTGCCACTCATTGGAAGTTGAAAATTTGTCTTGAATACACTAATAATCATCACTTTATTCTTCATTTTGTTTGCTTTACTCATCACCAGGATTCATATGTTCTAATCCTTCTCTGTGCAGAATTCTAGTTCATCCAATCGTGATAATTATGAATCTAGCAATCAATCCACAGGAGGGTCTAGGAGCCATAGTATGCCAATGCAATTTGACATTAACGGCATTTCTGTTGACTTTTCAAGCATGTTACGGAACATGACTGCTCACATGGGAGAGCAATCTCAGGACAGGCAAGGACAAGATGGGAGCGCTCATGGATCTGATGAACCTGAAATAATAATAGGTGGGAACTTAGGTGTGAACATGACAGAAACTATGCCGGATCAACCCCACCTAGGTGTGAATATGACAGAAACTATGCCGGATGAACTAAGAGGAGCTTTCAGGTCAATGATGGAAATGTTCTCAGGGGCAGCTTCCCATGGAAATGCTCAAGATGCCATGAATGGAAGATCACCGACAAACTAAAACATTGATACAACAAGTATCAATTATCGACATGCATTCTCCTCATTTTCTTCTCTTTCTCACTCTAAATAGGAGATTTGCCTTTTCGACATGTCCACAGAGTTGCCATGGGTAATTTAGTCGATGTTGAGACAGAAAAGCTATATATATATATATAGTGCAGCTTTATTTGGATTTTCGAACCATGTATATTTCTGGAATATGCTCGCATTGTGAATTGTAGTGTGCGAAAGGATTTGGTGAGGAAAAAAAAAGGATCGTTACAAAATGTCGCTAATTTATTTTCCACATGCAGGTGGATTCTAAGAGGAAGGCACTGTTTTGTTTGGACTGAAGTCCTCAAGTCAGGGTCGCCGTATGTGTCCTCGGTCTCACATATTATGTCATAACTCATTTTTAATAAAGTTGAACTACCTTTTGTTTTTATTTATTTTATTTTGTGTGATAAAAAAGATATAAAAAATAAAGGGGATGAACTAGGAGGAAAGAAAGAAAGAAAGGAACTAGGTGATTAGGGAAAAAATTATAAAGCAAAATTATGCAAGAGAGGGAAAAGAAAGAAAATTAAGTAAAATTGGAAAATCAGATTGAAATAATATAAAGATTCATTATTTTTTCAGTTTATTATTTTTATCTTATTCCACACAGAGAAGCACACGATATAAATACAGGCATTAACAAAAAAAAAAAATAAAACCCCTTATAAATAAAAGGACTCGAATGCAAGCTCCTATGGAACTGTTTGGTGGAATTGAATCAAGAGTACCACTTCCAATTGAATCAGGAACCGCCGCTAGAAGGGGAACTGAATCCGATCCTGCTTGACTTTCTTCGCCTAGGATGAATACCCGTTCTTAGAGTGATAGTAACAAAGAAACCACCGAGCAAATAAGAGAAGAGAGCAAAGGACAACTTTAATTTACCCCAACAGTCATTAGTCCATGCAAACGATACCTAGTAGCCGTAAATTTTTTCTAGATTGTAATTGGTTATTCTTCTGCCGTAGGAAAGATATAAACAGTGAAGAAAGAAATATATTTAGTTAAAAAGATAAAACTATAAAAATAAATATTTTTAGTTATTGGTCGAGAGACCTAAGTCATAAGTAACATTGAACTAAGTCAATGTAAAAATAAAAATAATTATTATTATAGTTTTAAAATCTAATTTAGAAGTCAATCCAGGATAAGACTCGAGTCAAGAGTGGAGTTGACCAGTGACCTGGGTTAACATAAGAACAAAAATGATTATTATTATAGTTTTAAAACTTGATTTAGGGGTCAATATAAAAACAAAAGTTGTTATTATAGTAGTTTTAAAACCCGACTCGGAGGTCAACCAGGACAAGACTTAGGTTACAAGTTGAGAGAGTCAGCACCCGAGTCAATTTATGGATATAAATGATTATTATCATAGTTTTAAAGCCTGACTTGGAAGTTGACTCGAGACAAAGTTCATGTCATGGGCCGGGAGGGTTAACTCGGCTGACCTAAAATTTTTAATTTTTTTCTTCAAAAAAGTCAAAGAATTTTTTACTCATCTTTTATCCCAAGTTGACCTGGGTTCTTGACCGGATCAGGTTGAGTCAATCATTCCTCTATTTTTCTTAAACTCAGACCAATTTAGGCCCTAAATCAATCCATTAAGTCAGTCCAGTTTTTATAACTATGATTATTATAATATTATTAATTTCAACACTTGATATAAATTAAATTTAAAAAATATTTGATATTTTTTTTAAATATGTAAGTTTGATAACAATACATATTAAGGGTAAAATAGACTTTTTATATTTTATTATGTCTTGTTTACCATAACTAAACAAGATATAGAGACAGTCAATTTGTCTTATACATCATTACTAAATATAATTATGTTTTAATCTCATTTTTTGTCTTGTCTTCTCTATCTTTTTTTTTTCTAAGGATAATAACCAAATGCTATCTTAAAAAGGTTGACTAGCAACTCCTAGCCAACACTATAAGGCTCGATGTATCATTCTCTTTCTTTGTTGAGCACTAACCATGACAACGATAACCTTAATGTCCCTGGTCGAACTAGTCTTTATCAAAACAACAACAACCATCTTTCTCCACCCTGATCTTTTTACGCAAGTGGTGGTGGTTTACACTGTCGAAGTAGATAACAAGAAGGAAAAGAGGAGCAACTAATCCATAAGTCCACAAGTTTCCCCACGATGTCAATACGCAAAATGATGCCCTGGAATCCCACTGGTCCCTCCACGTGTATAGCCCACATGCCGACACTGCATCTCTTCACTCTAGCTATTTCAGTCTAGTTCCAAATGACTCTAGTAACTCACGAAGGTCAATTTTGAACCCCAATGTGTGATTTATTTATTTATTTATATAATTTGAATGTATATGTTAGCTTTTTTATTCGTGAATACATGTTTAGTTGTATATTGTTATTTATGTTGTTTTGATTGATTTGCAATATGTTATGATTTTTATATTAGATTATACATACCTGTATTAATTGGACTGTGTCGAATTATTTGTAATACGTGGATAATTTTTGCTCATGTATGGAATTTATTGGATTATATTGAGACTTGTGTCTTGATGACAATTACATAGATTTCATTACGTATGCTAATTGGTCATCGTGGACATGAGGACGGTATAATCCTTAAAAGAATTTTGTTACGAGGAAGTAGTTTTTTGCATCTAAAAGTGTGATTTTGTTTTTGCTAAAAAATGTCTTTTTAATAAAAAAAAACCAACTCGTGGATGATATTCCTTAAAAGGGTTCTGTCCTCGAGAAATTGAGGTTTTTTTTATAAAAAAAAGTAATAAACATAACCTTGTTTTCTAAAAAAAATGTGCACATAAAAGTTTCATTTTTATTTTAATCAAAGAGTCAACATGTGAGTGACATAATCCTTAAAAAGACTTTATTCCTGAGAAGTTAATACTTTGTGGTTTTCAAAAGGAAAATATAAGGTTTTGTTTTTATCAAAGAATTGACCTGAGTATAGTAAAATCCTTAAAAGAGTTTTGTCTTTATGAAATCAGATTTCATAAAAAATAAAAATACGAGGTTTTGTTTTCATCAAAGAATTGACCTGAGTATAGTAAAATCCTTAAAAGAGTTTTGTCCTCATGAAATCAGATTTCATAAAAAATAAAAATACAAATTGTATAACCAAAGGAAACAGGCTAAAGCCTAATTATCATTTACCATTTTTTTCTGGATCTTCTAAAAAGTAAGGATTAAGCCTAATTTTACCTTTAAAAACACATACATATGGGTTAATTTATACAAACTCTTAGAATGTAAGTACAATAGTCATTTTTATCATTAAAAACAAACACGAAACAACTTACCTTAGGTAGGATAATTTAGGGTGGTTTTTATCTTCTCTTTAGCACAATCAACCTTTTACCTAAAAATATTTGAAAGACCAGTTAAAGTTTTTAGTTACCTTAAAATTAGGTGGTGATTTTTTTTAACCCCTTTTTACATAATTAGTTTGTAGAGATGTCCTATATGACAAAATGATAACTCTATTAGGGACCTTAGGGCTAAGCTTTTGTGCATTTGATTGTCAGATAATATGTTTTTTTTTTATGTTGTGATACTTTCTTTTAATGTTCATACCATGAGTATTTGATTAAATTAATCAATATATTTGTCATTGTTTATGTTTTACATATCTCATTTACATGCATCTCATCCATCATTTTTATTTTTATAGATTGGACATGATTGTGCCCATACACCATGACACGACACCTTATTTGGCATACAAATTGTCTTAGGTTAGCTTAAGGAATTGGTAGTGTCCCGATGTGATTTCATCTCGGGCTAGCACTCGTTAAAGTCAAGACTCTTGTCAAAAGTTTACAAGATTATGATTAGTAGTTAATTGAATTTTCCTGGTACTCTTTACACTTTGGAGGCCTCGAGTAAGAATTTTAAGGTTTGTTTACCTGAACGATGAGGGATCCTTTTTGAGATCAATATGTTAGCCAATCTACTCACACATAATGGCTAGAACCTTTCCTATGATGTCTCTTTATATTATCATATACAATCAATCTTTTTTCTTTTATGTGAATATTTATCTTTGCATAAGTTATTTTCTAGTTTTCACACTGAAAACAGAAACAAGTACAATTCATATTTTGAAAGTTTAATTTTCTTTGAAAGCCTACACTATACCAAGTTATGAGAGATGAAGAGAGAGAGAGAGAAAGAGCACATACCAAATAAACCAACTCTCTAAGAGGTGAAATGAATCAATTAGCTGGTTTACTTGAACCGACTTTACAATCCATAAAACTTAGCACAAGACTTCCAGTTCCTACGATATAACTCACTATGGGGATGTCTTCTCATGATCTTTTATAAACCGGGATCATATGAGAAGTACCTTATTCTTTCACTCAAAATGTGTCGACTTGCTAAAAATAAACTTTTAGCTCTTATTTAATCTACCAAATTGGATCAGGCACTATTGTTAAAAAAAAATATGTAGCAACTTTGAACCCCTTCCAAGATCAAATTGTCTTTTTTAGATGAATATTGAAAAAGTAAATGTAAATCAGTATCATTCAGTTGAAGAGTGACTGAAAGCCATTAAAAAGATAAATTGATATGGTCCTTTTAAGGATATTAAGATGTGTTTGGTACTCGAAGTTGTTATTCTTAAAGGCTTTAAGGTGTCACAATTCAACAAGTTTACTGGATCTCAATGTGCTATAACTTATCTGAGGCTTCATCATACCATAATTGTTAAGGTAATCCATGAAAAAAAAATTATTGATGCATCACTTTCATGAAAGCTTGGATGATCTTGCTCTTAATTGGTACATGGGTTTTGATTAGAATTAAAATTAAGAAATAGAGTCATTTGGCTAAAGCTTTTAAAAAACAGTACCGACTAAATATATAATTGGCCCATGATAGAATTACCTTGCAAAATACAAAGAAAAGAGTAGATGGAATTGTCAAAGAATATGCTCAAAGATGGCAATGAATTGTTGTTCAAGTCAATCCTCTTCTGTCTGAAAATAAAATAATCTCCATCTTTATAAACACTTTCAAGGCTTTATATTTTGAATGTATTATCTGCAATACTTTAAAGCAATTCTTAGATATTGTGGTTGTGTTTGAAAGAGTTGAACGAGCTCTAAGAGAAAGAAAGATGATATGAGGGCACGATAAGGAATTATTGAAGAGAATGCCACTGGAACAAATCTACGAGTTAATAGCATTCGACGAAATGACCTAAGAACTTGGTCACATCATCCAAATTTTTCTCACCATCAAGCACCTAAAATTTTAACCAGTAACGGACCTCTTTCAACCATGTAAAATGATAAATTCTACCATCCTTATTTTAACCTCATCATCATGCTTTTAAAAATACACAAAGTCCAAGTCATTAAAGAAAACGCTATGAAAAATCTCCACTCCCAGTTTCTCTCTTTAATATTTATAAACACCTTATGAATGCCTATAAAATAGTACCTCTACCACTCGAACCCATCCAACCATCTTTCCTAAATGGTATAAACAAAAATGCTAAATATGAGTATCATGTAGGAGTTGTGGGCTACTCCATAAATCATCTTAAAAGGTATAAGAAATATATAAACAATTTAATTAAGCATGGGTAATTATCATTTGAAGAGAAAAGCAGTGAATACAACATAGTCGATATAGGTTTTGGGATAGTTGAAGCGAGCAACCAAGGTATGATGTTATCTTGATGATTAATGGATCAAGTAGTTGACCCTATAAAACAGAGAAGTTCAAATTGAATTTTGATTTGGTGAACAAATATATCATGGCTATCGCGAAATAGGTCCCTAAAATTTGAAACTATAATCATCCTGCATGTTTAAAACTTTGTTATTTTAGGACTACATCATATATCTTTTTAATTGTGCTATTTTCTTTATATTCAATTACTGTTTTGAGAAGCAAGATATGTTTATATGAAAGTAACATTTAACAAATTCATCAATCAAAATCCAAAACATATCATACAAATGTTAAGGGCAATCTTTATTTGAATTCTAAAATCTCCTTTTCTAATCTTAATAAACCTTAAAAGATAGAGTCCAACTTATCTCTCTTTTTTACTATTAAAATATCCATTCCATCCTCGATATATCTTAAAATATAAAGTCTTAACGATCCTTCTTTTTTAATAACAAAGTTACCATTTCACAACTAATAAACCTTAAAAAAAAAAACCTTGCTTAAAATGACATAGTTATGCTCAAAATAGAATCAAATGATTTTATGACTTAAATAATAATAAACAGTGCATATATGGGTCATAATCCAACAACTTCTTCTATGAGGTTAATCTCATGGTTTCTTAATTAATAATGATATTTGAATAAGGCTAAGATTTATCAATATGAGCATGTATGTATTTAAGATAAAGAAAAATCATATTCGTTGTATCCTTCACAAATTAAAATATATCCATTATCATCCCTCATTAAGCCTTAAATATTTCTTGGAGAATAACTAAGGCTAGGATAATTTCTTATATTGGGGGCATGTTTTAATCTTATATGATTGATGAAATTCTCTAATTACACTAAAACAGAAAGAGTATGAAAATGATGAAAGTATTATAAAAGAGAACAGAATGAAAAACAAAATAAAATGAAAGGCTCTCCAAATTTTCCTAGTGATATTGCAAAGTCCATAATTGAAAATAAAATCTCAACGGCAAAAAAAAAGAGATAAAACTTGGAGAATTAAGATTAAGGAGTAATCAATTACTAAAATATCAAAATCAAGGTGACAATCCTAGAAGATTTATGTACTGAATAAGTGATCCTTTGTCTTTTCACCGTTAAACACCATTCAAGCATTATATATGCCTAATTTTTTCATAAACCTGAACCTTAATCTATGTTACGTGTTTTTAAAAACTATTTTTGATAAAAAGAAAAACAATTTGTTTATGTTGATAAGTTTCAGCCTTTTAGAAGAGAATAGAATAAAAGTGTTATAAAAGAGAATAAAAAAATGAAATGAAAGGCTCCTAAAATGTCCTTAATGATGTTGCAAAGTCTAGAATTGAAAATAAAATTTCAATGACAAAAAATGAGATAAAACTTGGAGAATTAAGATTGAGGTGCAATTAGTTACTAAAATATCAAAATCAAGGCGACAATCCTAGAACATCTATGTACTGGATAAGTGATTCTATGTCATTTCACCTTTAAACATCATTTATGCATCATAGATACCTAATTCTTTCATAGACTTGAATCTTAATCTATGTTATGTGCTTTTAAAATCCCTTTCTGATAAAAAAAAATTGTTTATGTTAATAAGTTTCAGCCTTTAAAAAGAGAAGAAACAAATTTCTTAAATGAAATCATGATTTGTTTATATGCTATATATCATTCTTTATAACATCGAATCATGGGTTTTTACCATTAAATGAGAAAAATCAACATAACAAAAAGTAAGGTGCCTTCTTTTTTAGAAAAGTCAAAACTCTTGTTTTGGAATCTAATATTTTCTTTAAAAAATACCTTTTTTTCTAGGAGAATCTGTTCGAGGCATTTCTCAAAAAGAGTTAGAAATTTAGGAATAACCTTTTGATACGGTTCAACCTTGTGATACGACTCAAGCAAGGTCAGATTTGAATTTTGGTGTAAAAGTTTCTACCGTTCAGTTTTACGCTATTGAGCTAAAACTTTACCAAAAGATTTCAAAGGTAATTTTCTATGTTGGGATAAATTTTCAGGTGAATCGGAGTTTGGAAAGGACTTGCGATTTAGGTCAGAATGAGCTGTATGAATTTTGTTATTTACTTCCTTTTGGCCTGTGGACTTCCTATTTGGCAATAATCCTTTTTTTAAAAGGATGTGACAACTTGTTTTAGGATTTTTCTAGTTCTACAAGAATCTTTAATGAGCTGAAATATAATTTTCAAGAGTGGCAATGATTCATTAATGTTCAAGAATCCTTTTCTTATAAGGATTCCTTATTCATCCTAGCTACACAAGGAAAGAAAAGCTGGTGCTATTTCATGATAGACTAGTTATTTTTATTATTTTCTTTCATGTTTGGGCTTAATTAAAACTTTGTTTTTGAGTTAGGATCCAAGGCTTGTTTGGATTAGGTAGGCTTAATTAAAATCAGTTTTGGTCAGATTGTCTTCTTCCTACATTATTCTTGATTAGTTGCATTGAATTGAGTTTTTTGGGATTAAAAAAAAGGTGTCATATTATTCTTTCTTTCTAGAATTTCATTTTAGAGTAAAAAAAATCATAAAACATTATTTAGGGCAAAAGGGTTTGTTTCGCTTCTGTTTGTGTCCACTTATCAAACTGTATGGTAATTGTCTCAAAATTGATATTCTAGTTATTTAGGGTGATATCGCACAATATATTAATTTTCAACTCATTTGAACATTGTTTTGTTTAGGTTCCAAATTCATGTCAGTTTCGCGTTCATATATCAAATTAATTCGGAATTAAATCAAACTTGAAATTCTGGTTTTTTAGCATGAGTTCGCTCTAAATATCAAATTTCATACCATTTGGAAGTCGTTTTGTTTAGGGTCTTTTTTGGGTTTCAAAGGGTTTGTTACATTCGTCAATTGAGAATCCATGTAATTTTGGGTCAGTTTTCAGTCTTTAGTTTCTTTTTACTTTCTTTACTGTCATTAGCTTTCATTTTAGATTCTTATATATAACAAAAAATGCAAAGGGAATATTACAATTAGGATTCCATGTATTCTGATGAGGTATTATGACAAAAAAAAAGGTGATATTAAAATGGAAGACATGACGGCCATCTTATGTTTTTTTTTAAGAGGCGAACAACGTACCTATAGTAGTAAACCATGTGTCACTTGCTTGTGCAAATTTTGGCCATTAGAGATGATGGAATATCAGGCTCCAATTAATTTGACATATAAAACCTATTTTCAATCATTTTCTTACCTCAAAACACTCCAAAAAACATCTCATAGACCTAAAAAATTTCATTTCTAGCCTTGAACCAACATTTAATCAGTTAAAAATCCAAAAACAAAAACTCAAATGAAAAACAGTTGAAACTTAATCTATTTTTATAGCAATATGAGATAGCGAATTGAAGTTTTTCTTAAAAAAAACATGTTATTAAATATTAAAAAAATTATGAGAAAAGATAATTTTGATTAAATTATATATTTTTCTCCAAAACTTCAACCATCTCTTTATTTACAAATATTTATTTTAATTTTTATATAACTAAATAAAAATAAATTTCAAAAAGGGAAAATGAAATCATGTGGCTACATTGACAAATATGAAGTAAAAAATAAATAAATAAAGGTTGTTACATTTTGCTTAGGGGTGAGCTAAAAAAAAACCAATTAAATCAAGAAATAAAAAAAATTAAATGAAAAAACTGAACAAAAACACTTAATTAAAAAACAAAAAAAAAGGTTTTGTTCGATTTTAATTTAAGGTTTTTGAAATGAATTTAACCAAACCAAATCAAACCGGACTGAGTTAATTAAAAAATTAAAATTTATATTAACTTAATAAGGGTATTGATAGAAAACTCTCTTCCAAAGACTTAAACCCTAGAATTCACATTTACAGTCGCTCGTCCCCTTCCCCCTCTCCACCCTTCTCTCTTGATCTCCTCCACTGTTCCACCATTGCCCACCCTTAAGATTTGCGTTCTTTTCTTAAAACATGAAGTTAATATTATTTCTAATATATAAAAGAGAACATGTTTAGTGTTTTTGGATAAATTTTAAATGCAACAAACTTTTGTGATTTTATATATATATATATATATATTATTTGAATAAACTCATATCTTCTTTTTTTTTCTTTTTTTATGATTATATTTATATATATTATTGAGTATTTAAAATTATCCAATCCATTTTATTATTTTACTTTGGTTTTACCTCTGATTCTATAAAAATCAATCGAATTTGAATTTTAAAAACCCATTAAAAAACATGTAAGTTTTGCCAGTTTTTTTTTTTAAAAACCAAATTATACCAAACTAAAACGAATAGTTAAACTAGTTTTTGGTTAGTTCCTATTCTATATATATACTAGTTGCTATGCCCGCGTGTTGCTGTCGACTTATAACATGCTTGTGTGTTGTCATGGATTTGTAAAAAAAAATCATAATTGTTTTTTTAAAAAAACATTATATGGAGAAACACTATTGCAATTCACAATGTTTTCAAGAAAAATTAAATTACAAAGCTAAATTCTCAACCAGCTAAATATTAAAAAAATAAAATAGACAAAAATAATTTTGAAAAAAAATCATAAAAAAACAAAAGGAAAAAAAATCATATAGGGAAACACTGCAGCAATCTATAGTGTTTTGTGAGGAAATATACAATTGTAATTCTCAACCAACTCAATAATAAAAAATTAAAATCAATAAAGATAATTTTGAAAAAAATCATAAAAAAAATGAAAGAGAAAAAAAACTATGCAAGAAAACACTCTAGCAATCTATAGTATTTCATGATAAAATCTACAGTTGTAATTTTCAACCAGTTTAATATTAAAAATAATAAAATTGATAAAAAAAATTTTGAAAAAAATTATAACAAAAAAAATCATGTGGGAAAACACTTTAGCAATCAACGTTGTTTTAAAGAAAAAAACTACAAAGCTAAATTTTTAACCAGCTCAGTATAAAAAAATAAATTCGACAAAGATAATTTTGGAAAAAAAATCTATAAAAAGACATGTGGGGAAACACTGTAGTAAGAAAAAATCATGTGGGGAAACACAGTAGCAATCCACAATGTTTTTTGTTCAAGAAAAAAACTACAAAGCTAAATTATCAACAAGTTTAATATGAAAAAAAAACTAAAATTGACAAAGACAATTCTGAAAAAAAAACAAAGAAAAAAGAAAAAAAACCATATGGGAAAACACTGTTGTAGCAATCAACAGTGTTTTAAAAAAAAAACTACAAAGCTAAATTCTTAACCAGCTCAATATTTAAAAAGTAAAATTGATAAAAAATAATTCTAAAAAAACACACAAAAAAGATAATTTTGGGAAAAAAGCAAAAACAAAAACAAAATAAAAAAAACATACGGGGAAAGCTAAAGCTAAATTCTCAACCAGCTCAATATTAAAAAAAAATTCAACAAAGATAATTTTAAAAAAAAACACGTGAAGAAATATTGTACCGAAAGAAAAACCATTTAGGAGAAATACTGTAGTAATATACAATGTTTTTTTAATAAAAAACTACAAAACTAAATTCTTAACTAATTCAATATGAAAAAAAAAACCGAAAATAACCATTTTGAAAAAAAAAACAAATCATAAAAAGAAAGAAAGAAAATCATATAGGAAAACATTGTAACAATTCACAATGTTTTTTTTTAAATGACAGAGCTAAATTTCCAACTAGTTTAATATTAGAAAAAAATCAGTAAAAATAATTTTAAAAAAAACAAACAATATTTTTTTAAAAGAAGTCAATTACGAGAAAAGAAAAAAAACAAACATCTAAAAAAAACAAAAAAAAGTATTAGTATAATGAAAACAAAAGGCGTGGGGAAAACAGAAGGCGTGGGGAAAGCTCCTTTTTAGAGTATTGTTAATTAATATATATATATATTCTTATCTGTTATTTTTTATTATTATTATCAAAACCCGAACCGAGGCGCACCCCTTTCGCTAGTTGGAGCTCCAAAATATCTCTTGTCAAGGCCAAAACCGTAACTCTTGTCCCAGAAGGAAGAAAAAGAAAGGAAACTTTTAAACCTTAACTGTGACCGCAGAGCCATCAGAACAATATGGACCACATGAAATTGCCAAATGCATGGCCCAGAAGCAGCCAACTGTCTTTGTGTTTAATTATTTAACATTATCAGATATTGAAACGTGTGTTGATATAAAAATAAATTTAAAAAATTAAAAAATATTATTTTATTATATTTCTAGTAAAAAAACACTTTTAAACACCAACTTAATTCTTCATAGTATTTAAAATATAAAAAACGAAACAAGTTCGAGGAGGAGCACCTGTAAGCTAAAAGTCAGAACCTCCATTCCCTCTTGTGTTTCCACCTGTAAACAAACAAAACCTTCTCCTCCCTCCATCTCCATGATTGTTATTTTAAAACGCTTCCGTTTCGATCCCCTCTCTCCTTAAATTACAATCCTTTGTCATTCTTGAAATCTTGCTAACTCATTTCCACTCGGACGCACTACTCAACGAAGCCAGCCAGCCAGCCCGCCCGGTAATAAAACTTTCATCGTTCAATGTTATCAGATTTTTGCTGCAATGTCTTTTAATAGTATTTATTTATTTGTTTTATGTTAGAGATCACATGCCCTTTTGATATTTGTAATTATGGTGTTTGTTTTCTTGCATCCTTCTTTCTTTCTCAATTTTGTTGAGCTGTTGCAGTTATTCATTGTTACTAATACTTTTTTATTCATTTAATTTCACTGGATACATAGATAGATAGATAATCCATGGAGCATCATTTTGTTGTTGATGATATCTTTTCTTTGATCGTTACAAGGCATCAACCCAGACAAAATAATGAATGTTGTTTTTTGTTTGTTTTCAGGACTCAGAAAGATTTGGTAGAATCAGGGGCTATAGTTGAAAGATGATTCCATATATAGTTGCTATCCTGGTTCCCCTTATAATTACTCTTCTCTATCAAAAATCAAAGAATGCAAAGAAACGTGGGGTGCCTGTTGATGTCGGTGGGGAACCGGGATATGCGATTCGGAACGCTCAATTTCCAACCCTCTTGGAAACTGCATGGGAAGGTGTCTCCACTCTTGCTCAACTTTTTGAGATGGCGTGCAAGAAACATGGACATAAATGCTTGCTTGGAACGAGGACATTAATCTCAAAGGACACTGAAGTTTCTGCCACTGGAAGGTCTTTTGAGAAGCTTCATTTGGGAGAGTATGAGTGGCTGACCTATGGGCAAGTGTTTGAAAAAGTGTGCAATTTTGCTTCTGGCTTAGCTCACCTAGGGCTGAGAAGTGAGGAGCGTGTTGCGATATTTGCTGATACAAGAGCAGAGTGGTTTATTTCCTTGCAGGTGCTCATTCTTTTGTGAACTTCATGTTTATATATTCACACATTGCAATTTCTTTTTCAAGGAGCATGTTATATGGAAAGTGATGCAAGGGAGCTTGAGTTTTTATCAAGTATATTTCTCTACAGAGCTCTATGGAATTCACATTCCTTTATCTAGTTGATGAACGGAATGTGTAGGTGTATTACTTTCAGCAGGCCAAAATCCAGCCTATGCCTCACATAATAACCTGAGTTGCTGATTTGTTTATCTCGTATCAGGGTTGTTTTAGGCGCAATGTCTCTGTGGTTACCATCTACGCATCTTTGGGCGAGGAAGCACTTTGCTATTCATTAAATGAGGTTCTCTCTCTCACTCTCTCTAGTCAATGCTCCAATTCGCTAGATAGGCATTTACCCCAAACACTTCCACATTGCTGTAACCCTATTTGCTGGACACTGAATGATTGACTGCAGGTAGCATGCTGGTATAAATTTTGACTCGTCTGATTGCAGCATATTTCTGAATTTTAATTTTGAGTTTGCTTCTCTCCAGACAGAAGTTACAGCTGTGATTTGTGGGGCCAAAGAACTGAAAAAGCTTGCAGAAGTAAGCGGACAGCTTGAAACAGTAAAATACATCATATGTATGGATGATGAAACTCCATCAAGTGCATCATCTGTGGCGCAGAGTGGTCGCTGGAGAGTTGTGTCAGTAGCTGATGTGGAGAAACTTGGACGAGAAAATCCAGTTGATGCTGCTTTACCTCTATCAGAAGATGTTGCAGTTATAATGTACACAAGTGGGAGTACTGGGCTGCCTAAGGTTAGGAGCATCTATTGCATGATGTGCATCTTCCACTTCATCTTTAGCTTGTTCGACTTCACCATGTTGCATCTTAGTTGGTTTCTCATTGGTTAGTTGTTGACTGAGGAGTAACTTGGATCTGTATGCGGTGTTTGAATTGATTATGCGAGGAATCTATATTTACCAAGGTTCTAAGCATCCTCCTAACCTCCTCTCCAAACTAGTTTACTCCTTGGCTGTTTACGTTGATGAGAAGTTGGCTCTGACTTAAAGCTCAAAGGCTCCATGAAAGGTCACATTCCATATGTTTGACTTGTACATAACATAGCAGACTAACAATGATCCATCTATTTTATGCCTCAATTGAGGATATTTGCTCGCATCCTAGGTATTGCTAAGCCCGTGCTGGTGCTTATGGTTCTTGACATTCAGGATTGACATGCTATGAGAATTTATGTTAAAGACTTCATTTAGAAGCACTGCCATAGAATATATTGATTTACCTTCTTATAGTGTTTAGAGTTTTAAGTAAGAATTACCGATCCCCATCTATGTTTTTGGCATTTTCAATAATTATACAACCCCATATCAGAGCTTACTGATTAGTTATGTATCTATTATGTCCATTCTGTACAGGGTGTAATGATGACACATGGTAATGTCCTAGCTGTAGTTTCTTCTGTCAGGACAATTGTTACTGGCCTTGAAGACAAGGATGTTTATCTGGCTTACCTACCATTGGCTCATATCCTTGAAATAGCGGCTGAGGTATGGAGCATTTATCCAGTTTACATAACCACAGTAGCTATATGCCTTCTCATATCCCCTAGTACATTCATACACACAAGTATATACATGCTTCACCTCACTGTTTATGTTACAGAATGTAGTTGCAGGTGCTGGAAGTGCTATAGGATATGGAACCCCAATGACACTCACTGATACATCAAACAAGATCAAAAGGGGAACAAAGGGGGATGCTACTGTCTTAAGGCCAACTGTAATGGCAGCTGTTCCAGCAATTCTTGATCGTGTTCGAGATGGTGTGCAGAAGAAGGTTAGGGAATTTTGACAAGTTCTCATTTCTGCCCCCTTCTCTCTCTCTCTCTCTCTCTCTC
>Ga0325404_1003003_pt1 | contig 18028 bp, 5 predicted proteins | sample PopdelMetagenome_18_FD_205664 | JGI IMG/M metagenome (GOLD analysis project Ga0325404, IMG submission 205664) | Populus deltoides microbial communities from Bellville, Georgia, United States - Xylem-Control-R1 | ecosystem: Host-associated > Plants > Phyllosphere > Stem > Wood/Secondary xylem... | reverse complement strand
TATATATATATATATATATATATAGTCTCAGCCCCTCAAATGGATTGCTTAGTAGGGAAGGACTTTATTTGTGGGCCTAGAAATAGGGCTTGTGACTAAACTTGAGTTTGTACGGGCCAGCTCGTACATGGGTCTCTCATCCTCTACCAATAGCACCTCGATTTGTCTGGTATTGCAATCAAATATGATTATTGGAATTATAATTGGAATGAAAAAAAGAGAGAGTTAATTTGATGGTTTTTCATGTAGTTATTAAACCTAGTCTCATTTGACGAACGGTGTTGGGTTTTTAGTTGAATAAAATATGATAATAACTGAGTTGGGTTTTTAGTTGAATCAAACATGATGATATTTATTTAATTTATTTAGATTTTTAGTTATTTAATTGATCTGATTAAATCTTATTTAATCTCATTTGTATCAACATAAAAAGAAAATTATCTTTTTAATAGAAATAATTACCCCAGGGAACTAGAAAAAAAATTATGGTGCTAAAAAAATACATGTGTAGTTAGCAGTTACTTCCATGGCACTCTAAAATCTCTTGTGATTCAAACCCTTTTTAGAATTAATTTCTAAATCAGGGCTGGGCAAATATGATTTTTCAACCTTATTACACTACCAATCACACTACTAAATATATATTTAAACTATTTGGATATTAACAATTAACAAGAAAAAATTAAATGGTATGGAGGATTTATTGTGTGCTATCTCAAAGAACACTGTAGAAGACAAAAAAAAAATGGTTTTTTTTTCAAGTCAAGCACGAAAAGAAAAGGAGAAAAGAGAAATGTGGGAAGAAAAGAAAATGAAGAAGAATGGGTGTCCAAGCCACGCCATTCTTGAGAGCCAAAATGTGCTGCTCAACTACGAGGCGCTTCTTTGCACGTGAGCGTTGCATTACACGTCCCAATTTTATTTTTTTTTATTTAGGCCTTATCAAACAATGTTTTTACTTAGTCCTGAATATTTGATATCTCTTCAATTTAGTCCTATATTTTATCTCACCCGAGCCCAATGAAGGCCCAACCAGTGGTAAAGAAAGGGAAGGGAAACGAGAGAGATGAAGGCCAAACTGGATTAGCCCATTGTGACCGTGTTCATAACCTATGGTTGTGAATTAGACAAGTTAACCAGGTTGATTAAGGTGTGTCCAATATGAGGTCGTCTTTTCATTTCACTTCATAAACTTTTTTTTTTCTTGATTTTTTCCTGTGATAGTTTGATTAAGATAACTGAGTCGTGTTTAAAACTGCTTAGTTAGACAAGCCGCACTAAGTCAACTCCAACACGGTTGGATTTGAAACCTATGCAAAGGACCAAGACACAAAGCAAACTAGATAAATAAAAAACAAATGAACTATGTTAACATATTATTTTGTTTTAATTATTTTTAAAATATATTGACTTATAATTAAAATAAATAGCATGATGGTCGCGATATCATGTTTCTTTACCTGCATCAATCACTTAACATTCAAATTCCATCTTTATTTATTGTTAATGATTTTTTTAGTATTTATTAACAAATATGATAATCTATGAGTTTTATTAAACACATTTATAAGCTTATTTTAGATTTTTCATTGTTAACAAAGAATTTAACAATGCTCACATATATTTTTTTGAATGCTTGAATTAATTTTTGATTCAACTCCCAACATAGCACAAAAACTTCATCTAGTGCTAAAACCATTTATAATGGGATCGAAAGTCATATCTAATATGGTTCCCTCTAAGAAATTTCTTTCCTAAATCAAAGTTCCAAGCAAGAGTAGCACGCAGATGCAAAGTCAAGCTCGACCTCCCCATTTGTGCCAGTTAATTAGAAAGTATAATATTCATGGGCCAATCTTTATCAAGAAATTCATGCACCCATTTCCATGTCAAATCAAATCATGTGGCGACGTGAATCATAGCGCCTTTGGAAATTGTGCTTAGTTGACTATGGCTCGTAAATAAAATATAAAAATAAAAGTGATTATTGTTTAATAGCACCACATTATCATGGTAGTTGTAATTCTTTGCATTATAATTCATGAAATTAAAATAATTGAGCTTTATTTCATCAATTAATTCTACATACTTAGTAAAATTGCATTTCAAAACCTATACAGTATCAAATACTAACTTATTACACTTTCTTTTTAAATTGATTTTTCAAGGAAAATGATTTTACTTAGCAAATCATAATTTAAGTTCTCTGAACTTCAAGAAACTTAAAAAACACAAAATAAATATATTATTTTAGATAAAATTAGTGTTTAAAGAAAAAATAAAAACATAAAGTAAATGTATTTTTAAAGTAATTATGGAATGAATTTTTATACTTTAAAATAAAAAGTACAGTAAGACAAAAATATTTTTAATTAAGAATTTAAATATAAATAAATTTATCTCTAAAATCCTTTTAAAGTATATATATATTTTTATACTTTGAAATAAAAAATATATAAAAATAATCCTTCTCTGTCTCCACTAAAATACGGCAACGCAATAATGAAACGCCATCGACATGAAAATCCTAACGTTAGTACCTTACTATGCCCATAAAAAAAAGAAACATGTGACCTTGCCGGCCAGGCTGTAACCGACAGGTCGTCCAAACAGAGAAGGGGAGAGGGAGGGTGAGAAAGTACAGAGAAGCTTTTTTTGCCTTACTGTCTACCACTTTGGCATTACTAGACCTTGCAAAAAAGGGAGCTGTAAAGTCTCTCTCTCACCCCGTCTCTCTCTCTTCAGATTTAGGGTTTTCTTTTCTCTTTGAATCCAAAATCCCTCCAGTTCATCAGATTCACTGACTCACCGGGTCAACTCGCTCTTCCAAAGCTTAAAAAACCAAGCAAATCTCATCAAGTGAGTTTCTTGCACTCTTACGTTCTCCTATCTACCTTAAAAAAACAAACTTCAGTAGGGTTGGTTAGTTACTTGTGATGATTGCTTTGTTAGTTTTTAGTTTGGTCTGAATTTGGTGAGGTTTGGTTAAAGATTGTAGACATGAAGATTTGTTGTTATATGAGTCCTGGTTAGTAATAATTAACTATCTGAGGAACCCAGTATCACAAGATCAAAAAAGATCAAATCTTGATCGCTGATTTTAGCTTTTTTAAGCAGGGAGACCCAAAAGCTCAAAACTTTGATTTAATATAGCCTTTTCAGCTTAATTTGTGAGAGCCAGAAGCTAAAATCTTTGGTTTTTGGGGGGTTTGTTGTGTGATTAGAGAGTTTAGGGTTGTAATGGCTGAATCGGTGAAGAGTGACGGTAAAGGCGATGATAGGATTGAGAATTTGATTGCTGCAAGGAAGTCATTGAAGTTAAGTTTAGAGAAGTCGAAATCTTTAGGGCTTGCTCTTAAGAAAGCTGGACCTATTTTAGATGAGATGAAACAAAGATTGCCTTCTCTAGAGGCAGCAGTGCGCCCCATTCGTGCAGACAAGGAAGCACTTGTAGCTGCTGGGGGCCACATTAACCGTGCTATTGGCCCTGCAGCTGCTGTGCTTAAGGTTTTTGATGCTGTTCATGGGTTGGAGAAGTCGTTGCTATCAGATCCGAGGAATGATCTTCCTGGGTATTTGTCAGTGATAAAGCGACTTGAGGAGGCTTTGAGATTTCTGGGGGATAATTGTGGATTGGCAATTCAGTGGTTGGAGGATATAGTGGAGTATTTGGAGGATAATGTTATGGCAGATGAGCGGCATCTGTTGAATTTGAAGAAGTCATTGAAAGGTCTTAGGGAATTGCAAAGTGATGATGAAAGAGCTCATCTTGATGGTGGGCTTTTAAATGCTGCTTTGGATAAATTGGAAGGTGAGTTTTGGCGGCTGTTGACAGAACATAGTGTGCCGCTGCCAATGCCATCATCTTCAACACTTGGTGAACAGGCAGTCATTGCACCATCACAATTACCTGTGTCTGTTATTCACAAGTTGCAAGCCATTCTTGGGAGGTTGAGAACTAATAATAGACTTGAAAAGTGCATATCAATATATGTAGAAGTTCGCAGTTCGAATGTTAGAGCTAGTTTGCAGGCACTGGATTTGGATTACCTTGAGATCTCAATAGCTGAATTCAATGATGTGCAGAGCATAGAAGGTTATATAGCCCAGTGGGGCAAGCATTTGGAGTTTGCTGTGAAGCACCTGTTTGAAGCGGAGTACAAACTTTGTAATGATGTTTTTGAGAGGCTTGGCTTGGATGTTTGGATGGGATGCTTTTCCAAAATAGCTGCTCAGGCTGGCATTCTCGCGTTCCTTCAATTTGGGAAGACTGTTACAGAAAGTAAGAAAGATCCAATCAAGCTTCTGAAATTGTTGGATATATTTGCATCTCTGAACAAATTAAGGTTGGATTTTAACAGGCTTTTTGGCGGAGCAGCCTGCATTGAAATCCAAAACCTTACAAGGGATCTCATTAGGAGGGTGATTGATGGGGCAGCTGAGATTTTCTGGGAACTTCTTGTTCAGGTGGAGTTGCAGAGGCAGATTCCACCTCCTCTAGATGGGAATGTTCCGATACTGGTTAGCATCATTACTGAGTACTGTAATAAACTGCTTGGGGATAATTATAAACCTATCCTGAGCCAGGTTCTGGTCATTCATCGAAGTTGGAAGCACGAGAAGTTTCAGGAAAGGATTCTTGTTGGTGAGGTTCTGAACATAATTAAAGCCATTGAGCTCAACCTGGAGACATGGACAAAGGCTTACGAAGACACAATCCTAGCTAACCTTTTTGCCATGAACAATCACTACCATTTATACAAGCACTTGAAGGGAACAAAAGTTGGGGATCTCTTAGGAGATTCTTGGTTCAAAGAGCATGAACAGTTCAAGGACTTCTACGCTGCAATCTTCTTGAGAGATAGTTGGGGGAAGCTTCCAGGTCATTTAAGTCGGGAAGGCCTAATTCTGTTCTCAGGTGGGCGTGCCACTGCCCGTGATCTTGTCAAGAAAAGGCTGAAAACTTTCAACGAAGCTTTCGATGAAATGTATAAGAAGCAGTCTAGCTGGGTTGTGCCTGATAGAGATCTCAGGGAGAAGATATGCCAGCAGATTGTGCAGGCAATTGTGCCTATTTATCGGAGCTATATGCAGAACTATGGTCCTTTGGTTGAGCAAGATGGAAGCTCAAATAAATATGCAAAATACTCTGTGCAGGCTTTGGAGCAAATGCTGAGCTCGCTATTTCTGCCAAAGCCAGGAAGATATGCAAGTTTCAAAGGCAGGCAGCTTAGTGACAAATTCAACAATGGTGTTGCTGATCTTCGACGGACAACCTCTGCATTGGTGTGATTTTCCTGATCTAATTTACTTTATGTTGGTTAAGCTGAAAGGTAATTAATTCAAGCATCGCCCTGCCTTTGGTTACCGGCCAGCTCTTGCACTGTACATATTTGTATCCACAGGGACCTGAGACTATTTCAGGAATTTTTTATGAGCAAAGGAACTTCTTCAAAACTTTTTCAGACATTGTCTGAATTTTCTCAATGAGATCGAATTTTCATAAGCTGTTTAAATGCAAAGCAATCTTGAGGAGCCCCAGACACTACGATGAAAGCGAAGATGGGCCTTCCTTATTGAAATCGTAGATAATACTTTGAGGTATACATTGTCATATTATATTCATTTTCACTCTCATTTATTCAGTTAGTGGGCTGTAGAAACCATGTATTTGCTAGATGTGTACAATTCTTTGATATGAAGAGCAATTAGAGGTCTAGCAGGAATTAAATTATTCACTTGTATTCTGAAAATGGCATAGATGTTTGTGTGGGGGGATTAATGGATGATAATGTCTTTTATTGCTGGTTTTAGAAGTTAACATTGCCTTTGAGTTTACTAGAAATATTGACAGCGATAAGATGTTGGCTCATTTAGCTAGTCTTATTTTCTGATGTAAGAGAATTCTTCATTGTTAAATATCTTGTCAATATATGATTCATGCTTTCCTCGATCCATTTTAATTGGAGAAGATGCTTTAGCTTTGAGTACTATTACCGTTAATTTTTGTTGTTCCATCTCATTTGGACGATGCTAGCATAGGAATTGGTTGACTCGGAAGTGCACTCCTTGTAGGCGTGCCTTTTAGGCTGATGCGTGGATTTTCATGAATGACTCTTTGAAAGCATTTATATTACAGTTATCCTTAGACATTCATGATTCATGACTTACAACTTGTGATTCTTCTATCAAGTTGCTCCCACCATGTGAGCTGCTTGCCATCGTTTCCTGCACCTCTTGTCTCCACATCATGCTCTTCTAGATTTTCTACAGACTGATGTTTGAAAAATTATATAATGCTCAAGCTATAACTACTAATAGTTATAACATAGAAGAGAGATAGACACAATGAGCAGAGAGAAGATGACATTCGGGTTCATAAAAAATGAGGAAAGAGAAAATTACATCTGGGTTTACTAGAAGTAATAAGAATCCCTCTCTTCTTTTTTTGCGTAGTATATTTTTTCAATTCACTTTCTCATGTTTCTTCCATTTTTGTGTCTTTTTCTTTCTTATAGGGTAAGTTTGAGCATTCTTTATCGTTGTGTATCCATCTCTTATCCTCACTGTAGAATCATCGAAACTTATTATGTTCGTCTTATAACTGCACTTCTTGAATAAAAAACTTCATCAAGATTTGTAAACTGTCTTGAATGATGGACTTGAAGCCACAGATGTGTGATGAACAGATATTTCCTAAAACAGGAAAAGAATGAAAGCCAGGTAATGGTGGCCAGAATCTGGAATTTAACATCAGGAGGTTGATTTTCGTCTCTATTGCTTAATCAAAAAGTATTTTGGATGCACTTGAAAACAATGAAGGAATCAGATCTGAATCATTGAATTTTGGATGCACCAACATCACCAAGGTTTGGGATCGGGATGGAGTTTGATTCTCAAAAAAGCACTTTGATTCCCTTTATCAATATGTGCTTGGGGGCGGATGGAATATGTTTTAAAGTTCTTTCTGCTTTGGTGGTTGAGAGCTACTGATAACTTGCCTCCACCTTTGGTAACTTCGCCTGTCAAAATCTTCCTTTTTTTCCCTTTATTTATTTATTTATAGTGAAATAACAAATCAACAAGGACAAAATGCTGTTGTAGCTGGCAGCGAGGAGAATCTTATGCTAGAAGGCCTCTGAGTGACAAAACTGGTGATGTTAGTGCTAGGTGAACCGTGGAAGGAAACTGAGTGCATTCGGGATTTTTGGCAATTTTTATGATTATAATTTTATAAAAATTATTTTTAGTTAAGGTTGGTTTGATAATATATATGTTTGGTTAAAATTGTGATTAAAATTGAGGTCGAAGAAAAAGTTATTTAATATATTTGATAATCATTTGGGGACGCGGTGGAAATTGCGTTTTCAAAAATTTTGAAAATTCTTGTTTTTTTAAAATTTATCTTTTTATTTTATGCTTTTATATCGTTTTCATGTGTTAATGTAAAAAATAATTTTTATAAAATAAAAAATATTATTTTACTGTATTTATAAGCGAAAAATATTTTAAACCGTCACCAATATTATAATCTTAAACAAGCAAACTATTATAATCTTATACAAGCAAACTGTTCAAATTAAAGTCATAAAATAATTATAAAAATTATATATATTAATATTAATAATTTTTAATAGAAATATTATAAATTTAACTTCTATTATTATATTATAAGATAAATAATATTTTATATAAAATATTTTTTATTATTACATCACCTCTTCCCTCTCAATCTCTTTGTTCTCCTCTAACCATTAGAGAAAAAGAGAAACCCATCAAGAAAATGGATCATCCAGTCAAGTTTAGTGAGCATAGAAACCAAACCAAACTCACAACCTCATTTTTATCAAACCCAGTCCACCACTCTAAACCACAAAAAATTGTACGGATATCAATAACAGACACTTGTGCAACTGACTCTTTGTGCTCTGCTTTGTTAGAGGAATCAGGGAGGTGGGGAAGTTTGATTTTCCTCCAACAGCTTTTTTTTTTGTCTTATTATTTGTGGTCAGTGGTGGAAGAAATTGAGGTTCAAAGCTGCTGCTGCTGCTTGTGCAAAGCATTATTTTTGTGCTTTTGTTGAACCCCCGTTCCGGTACAATTTTTTATGGGACTCACCAAAACAAAACTCAGAAAAAACCTAACCAAATATTTGGCATTGTGACGGACTCTCAACAGGCAAATACAATCAATAATTATAGTTTTAACCAAACTCCTAAACTAAATAAAATAATAATAAACAAAACAAATAATTTTCCACCGATGATAATATCTTGCTGATATGATTTTCATGACTGCAATACTACCTGTACTTCGTGTGTCCCCATGTCTTCACTTCTAAGAAGTTTTTCTTTAATCGCCTGTAGCTCAGCAGTAACCTCACTGATATCCATCCGTTCGCTAGGCAATTCAGCAGAGCAAGCAATTCCTACTTCAAATACTGAAACGACGCAGTCCTGCACTTTGCTATTCCACATATAACTGCTGCTTCTTTCTCCTTTTATTTCCTGAACAAGAATTGGATCCAAAATTTCTTCCACTTTTCCCGGCAAAGCAGCTTTCATGTAGGTATGAAGGTTCAAGCTGTCTTCAAAGATTACGTCAGTCGGTCTCTTCCCTGAGAACATCTCCAATAACAGGATTCCATAACTGAATACATCACCAGATGTCGACACTTCATTTCCCATACCATATTCTGCAATTGCACATAGCATAACTTGTCACAACTCACAATAGTTTAAAACAAGTAAAACGGTATGCTGCTAGAGGAGCAGGATGTTGCATATACCTGGAGCAGTGTAGCCAATAGTTCCTCTTACTCCATTGGTGCTTGACCGATTAAAGGATAGGTTATTAGTGGCTTCAGGAAAGAACCTTGCCAGCCCAAAATCTCCTACATGTCCTATCATTTCATCGTCGAGGAGAACATTGCTTGGCTTGAGATCACAGTGAACGATTGGTGTTCTGCAACCACGGTGAAGATACTCTAGAGCACAAGAAATATCAATGGCAATGTTAAGTCTCTGAACAAAGTTCAAGCTCCTTGATGATTCACGTGCCTCATCGATTCCAGGAGTTATCGGATGCAGCCACTCCTCAAGGCTCCCATTAACCATGAATTCATAAACCAAAGCCTTGAAATCATTTCCTTGATAGTCACTGCCAGAGCATGCAGTCAGTAGCTTGACAAGATTTCGATGCCTGACATTCCTCAAGACCTCACATTCGGCTTTAAAGCTCTTGGAAGCTCTAGGGTTTAGAAGGTTTAGCACCTTCACGGCAACAAGCTTTTCATCATTATCAAGTATGCCTTTGTAGACAGACCCAAAACCACCCACACCAAGCAAATTAGTCAAGGAGAACCCATCAGTGGCTTTGAGGAGACTACGGTAAGACATTTGGAAAACTGAGTTCTCGGGAGAGGTTGGAGTGGGTTCTACTTTTTTCCTCTTAACGAACAAGAGAAACAGAGAAGTTAGGACCAATGCTGCACACAGAAGTGCAGAAGCAGCAATGACTAGTGTCATTGCAAGTGTCAATCTCCCCTTTTTAGTCCCTTTGAAATTGCATTCGAGTAGCTGGAACTCAGCAATGCCGCCACATAGCTTACTGTTTCCAACCACTGAAACTGCACTCGAATTCCGAAACACTCCATCTGTCGGTACCAAACCCTCAAAATTATTGAAAGACAGATTCAAGGTAGCCAACGCGCGAAAATCCAAGAAAAAATCTGGAATGTTTCCAGTCAAGTTGTTGTGTGACAGATTTAAAACTTGTAGACCTCTCAATGAAATAAAAGATGAGGGGATAGTACCCTGAAAGAAGTTGTTTTGCATGAACAAAGATTCCAATCTTACACAACTGCCAAGAGTGCCTGGAATTTCTCCAGACAACATGTTATGCGAAATATCCAATATTCCAAGATTTGTCAAAGTTCCTACTTCTGTAGGAAGGGAACCAATCAAGTAGTTTCGTGATAGGTCCATATAGATTGTCAAGGATGGGATGCTCAAAACTTCTTTTGGGATTGCACCAGTAAGGTTGTTTTGACTGAGATTCAATAACAACAAGTTTTGGCATTTGCCTAGTTCTGGTGGGATGCTACCCTTTAAACTGCTTTGATACATGTAGAGATGGGTCAACAGGGTTAAGTTTCCGAAAGAAGATGGAATGTTACCTGAGAATTTGTTTCCTTGAAGACCCAACTTCTTTAGTTGCTGAAGTTTTCCAATTTCTTCAGGAATATCACCTGTGAATTGGTTTTTCCCCATATATAGCATCTCCAAGTTAACCAAATTTCCCAAACCAGCTGGGATGCTCCCAAATATCCGATTAGAATCCAGGGTCATTATGCTAAGGCTGGTAAAGTTGGTGATGGCACTAGGCAACATCCCACCAAAATTGTTGACGTTTATAGCCATAAGCTGCAAACTAGTTGCGTTGCTAACGGTAGACAAGAAATCCAAATCACGAGCTTCCCCAGTTCCAAGATGATTTGTGGAGATGCTTAGCCACCAAAGTTTATGCATCTTCTCCAACGAAGGCACGTTTCCGGTAAATCCATTTATGGCGATAGTAAGTCTCTCCAGGTATGAAGAATTGGACAACGAAATTGGAATGCTTCCAGTAATTTGGTTGTCACCAACATTAAGCTCAACAAGGTAAGGAAATTTGTTGCCCAAGTCTGAGGGGAGAGTCCCTTGAAGCTGGTTTTGTGGGAAGCAAAAAATACTCAAAAAAGAAAGATTGTATAGTGATGAAGGGATGGTACCGGTCAAGAAGTTTGCACCCATTGAAATGTAATACAAGTTCTTTAGTTGACCAAGAGTATCAGGGAGTGTTCCACCAAAATTGTTGAAGGTTGTGCTCAGCACTTGTAGAGATGAATAATTGCCAAAAAATGAAGGGATTCCTCCTGTCAGATCATTGAACTCGACATTCAGTAATTGAAGGTTCAATAAAGAACTGAATTCCAATGGAATCCTGCCTATCAAGTTGTTGCGACCAAGTGTGATGCTGATAAGGTTCAAGCAACTTGAAATATTGGGAGGAATGTCTCCACTGAGCAAATTATTATGCAACCGCAGCATCTTTAGCCTGCGCAACCGGCCTAAATCCGGGGGAATTTCACTGCTGAAGCTGTTGTTATAGAGATGTAAGACTTGTAGAAAGCTGAGATTTCCAAGGTGCGGTGATATGGACCCCTGGAGGAGCTGTGAGTTAAGGTCCAAAACAGTAACCCTTTGGTGCTTAGGGCTACATTTGACACCATACCACTGGCAAAACTGAGCTGATGTATTCCATAAGTTCATGATGCCAAGAGGGTCACTGGTGATCTTGGTCTTGAATTCAAGCAAGGCTTCTTGGTCTGTTTCATTCTCTCCTCCATTAACAAAGCCATGAATGCTATAGAGGAGAATGATTGCATGATGAACACCAAATCTTGATCTCATCAGGAAAATCAAAATTTCACGCTGATGTTTTGGTTCAAGAATCAGGATTTTTGAGGGGTAGGTGAAGTGATCATCAGGACTTCTTTCAGGTATATAAATTCTAAGGAAACCGTTTCTTTATGTCCTTCCACACCAACGTTTTTCAATGTTTTATGCCATGGAAGACTTTGAGGTGACAGGGACCTCACATTTCTGTTTATTTGGTCCAAAGCACATATTTTTTTTCAACTAAATTGAAAGACAACAATTGTGTCGCGACACTTGGTGTCGCCTTGTGCGTTCGCGGGCCGGCAGGGTGGAGTTTCTCAGTGAAGGTAGGCTTGTGATAACGAAAGAATGCGTGTTTTAATGCAGAAATAGAAGGATTGAAGTTTACTCAAACACGTTAACATGACCATGACCTCTTCTAATCTTCAATTTCAAACTTGCTTAGCTCATCTTAATGCTTAGTCTATACAATTATTTCTTGAACATATATGAACAGTGTGATGTGCACTTTCTTTAGGTATTCTGAAATTGGAATCTGATATCAACTGGTCCAGCATTTATGCAGTTATAAAACAAGATGTTCACATGCAGCATGTTTCTAGGAAAGGTTCGTCTTCGTCATGCAAAACTTCATGATTAAATCTTTTGAGTTAAAAAAACGAAAGATAAATTTGATTAGATGACATCAAATATAGAATGTGTTGTTGAGGCTAATAGTCTATTTTAAATTTTTTTTATTGGATCTCGGTGCTTATAAATCAAACCAATCATTTTATCCATTCTCAATATACTTTGTTGATGAATTGTGATGCAGACGCAGACTAAAAACAGCTACATACAAAGAACATGGAAATTTTATGAGCAAAATGAACTATAGAAATTAACTCTAAATTCATTAGTTTATTTTTTAAAAAATTAATAATAATAAAATCCACTTGTAAGGTTTATAAAATCTTAAATAGATTATAAATATATTAATCATGTCATTTATGTAATCTATTTAAGATAAATCCTCGTCTAATTAGAACATATCCATACATAATTGTTTAGAATTACTTGTTATCACAGTCTTTTTATTTTATCTGTTCATCACATGTCAAAACAATAAAATATGAGTACAGTATAGCATAGTAAATCAATAGTAATAAACCCAAATCTTTTAGTTTGTTTATAATTATAGTTATAATATAATTTATAATGATATTGATAATTATAATTGAACTATTGTATATTTTTATGTTGAACGATTACATAACTTTATGTAACTTGTTCATAACATGAATTGGGAGTTGGACTTGTTCAGCCCGTCATCATGTTTTTTTCACAAATCTAAAAGATCTACTCTTTATATTGAGGTGTACTTAATTATAATTAAGTATACAAATCTAAACTGGGCTAGTATCCTTGTGCAGGTCAACGGCCTGCTACTATTCATTGAAGCACAATTATATATAAGACCCGACTTGTGGTTGATTTGACGATCCAAGAGCTGACCACAAGTCGAGTGATCAGTTATCAAGATTAATTCCATTTTTTTTAAATAACCCTTCAAAAGATATTATTTAAAAAAAATCAATTTTTTTAATGATAAAATTTAAATTAAATCCTGAATTGATGAGTCTTCTAGTTAAATCGTTAAGCTAATATATCTTTTTAAATATATCTTTTTAAATAATCTTCAAAAGATAATGTTTTATAACTTAGATATAGAAGTCTTTAATTTATTCAACTTTGTGACTTTACTACGTTGAGAGTTGGATTTTGTTTTCACGTTATCATTTTATATTTAAAGAGAAAATCAAGCAAAAGTTTTTTTTTTTTTCTCTTACAAGCATGCACATTCATGTATGGATAGCGAACACCTTATCTGAAAATATCTTAATATTTTAAATCTATGGTTAGATTACAAATCTTATGATGACATCAAAAATATTTTCATGAACAGATTGATCTCTTCTTGTCTTGTAAGAGATTACTACCGTAGTAAGATTACATAGGCTATGACACTAAAAATATTTTCATGAACAGAGCAAGATATATTGGTTGACTTGCGTGGATGTTGGGTTTTCATACCAATCGAATGTCAATAGAGAAAGCAAACTTGGATATCAACTAAAACAAACGAATTTTCTCCAAGTTCATCCTATATTACCTAGTATGTATTTGCATGATGTTCTTGTAGAAAGTTCAGCAATTTCCCGGGGTGGAAAATTTTCTAGAATGTTCTTCTATTTATGAGATTTTTCTATGTACTAGCAAAAAGTCAATCACCTAACTTAAAAATGTCAAACCACAAAAATATTGTCTTCCCTACTTTATTGTTTCTTTAAGAGTTGAAATTTGCATGAAAAACAATGATGTCAATCACGATAATGGCAATATTGATAATGGAATGTTCACATGTTTGGATTTCACAAGTTTCCTGTAAGCAGACGTGTGAGTTTTGATTTTTTGAGTCTAGGGAAAAATGGGGTAGGATTATAAGCATCATTTATACACACCAACCTTCAACTTTTTTTTTTCTTTTCTAAAATTTGATTCATTGGTATGGAACTGCTGCATAAATCCATGATTTATATATGGGGTGTTTAAAATTATTTTTGCTTATGCTTTTAAATTAATATTTTTTAAAGTTTTTTCTAATGGTTTTGATGCTCTGGTATTAAAATTAAAAAAATTATTTTCAAATAAAAAATTATTTTGAAAAGTACTATGCACCGCAATTCCAAATTAACTTTTCTTTAATCTTGATTAAGCATTCAAGAACCCTAATTTTTATTGGTAACAAGGATAAAGGGTGGAAATTATTTTCCAAGAACTGGTTACCAGTTTGAACTTATTGGTCCGATCCGGTTTTGATAATTATTCTCGAATTTAAATCACGTAGAAGGATGGAAGATTTGGATGATTCTTCTCACACACACTACCTTATGAGTTTGGCCATTGCGGATGTGAAAAGCAAAAATATACTATACTCTCTTCCAATTGAATAATGATGAATGATGGATGAGTTTTCTTTGATAAATACCAATAAGTCTGGTAATCACGATGAGCTAGCTAGCTCCTCGCAAAAAACAGCAGCCGCAGAAGAAGAAAACTATTGTATGAAGAGAAAATAATAATTGTTTGATTTTATAGTAATAGTCAACTCAATTCCTACAGTGATAATATTTTCTTTTTTATCTTACATTAATTACCTTTATGTGATCTAACCTAACTAATATATCTCATAGAACGTCCTAACCTCGTAAGGTTAAAGGTGTGTATTCATCGTCGTAATATATAGTAGCTTTATGATTATGATTAAAAAAAATTAGATTCAAGAAAAATATTTTAGTTATGGTTTAAAAAAATATGTATTTTATTAGAATTGTCATGAGATAAGTTTGTATATGTAAATAAATAAAAAGTCGGTTTTCATAAATAAAAAATAAGTTATTTTAACTTTTGTAAAATCAAGATTTGAAAAGCAATTATATATAAAATATATTGTAAAAATCAGAATCTATTTAATTAACTAAACGAATAAAAAACAAAAAGCTAATACAATCCTAAACGGCATCAAAGAGATAAGAAGATTGGCTCTGACGCAAGCTTATTAATACTAAACGGTATCAAAGTCATAAGAAGATTGTATCTGACGCATCAGGTTAGGGTTCGATTCTCATCCTCGGAAAGCTCTTCTCTGTCTTTCGCGTGGATTGTTAGTGAATTTAAGAAGTTTGTCCCTCAGAACAGATCAAAGGCTAGACATAATCCGGTCCCATGGAGTAAAGGTTGATCCAAGAATATTTCTCTACTTGTAAACATAAGAAAAGGGCAGTGCTCTCTGTCTCACAGATCACTTGAACGTATGGCACTTCTCAGGGAAGGAAAAAAAAACCCTAGATGTGATATGCACGATAATTGATGAAATAGGTAGAGCTATAAAGATCTTGATATTTGTTAACTGATGAAATGAAACAAAATCGTGTTCATGCATGTAGACGGAAATGCTGCTGAATTGATTTCAAGCGGGAGATAGCCATGCTCAAATTAACCCCATCGATCCCATCAGTAATCCCAACAACAACGCAAATTAAGTCTTGGCTTTAATGGTCATGATGGCATTACTAAGTCAAATTTACACCAATTTATTTTCTCTTTGCACTTTGAATCATCACTGCCCACTTTAAAAAAGGAAAACAAAGAATCATCATACATGATCAAATTTAAGTCGCAACAAAAGGAATCAGAAATCTACACATAATCTTCCACAGAGAAAAGATGTGGAAAAAAGAGACATGGCTTAGTGGTTTAGTTGTCCGGTCCCACCTTTGATTATTGTTTTTTAATCAATGGATCCCTATTGTTTTTTTCGAGCACCGGAGATATAGCCTAGCTAGTTTTCTTTAATTAGATTATCTTAAGAGATAAGGTAGGTATTCAAATGGCTAGGAGTAAGAGTAGAGCAACCCATTGGTCATCCTTGGCATTGACCTAATTTCCCCCAATAAGATTAATTAAATAATTCATACTACTAATTTTTAATCATAAGGTTATGATCATTATGCCAATCCCACATCTTTACACTAAATCTTCTTTGTTATTGGGTTTTACATGAATCTTCTATATTCCAATTACCTATTCGTGATAAATTTCTTTTCATTCTTCCTAAAATTTAATTTTTATATAAAATTTGATTTTTATATGATAATTACGAATACATTTTTATTTTGATAGTTCAAACCAATAACCTGTTAACTTAAAATTTAGCCTTGATCATGTTTAAAATTAATTAGATAGAAGTTGATTAGGTTAAATATAATTGATATGATGGGTTAACCTGTGATCCGGTTAAAATCCAGTTTGATAATTAAAAAAAATCAAAACAATGTTAATTTAACTTTAAAATAAATCTTGAAATAATATCGTTTTGGATTAATCTAAATTATCCCTTTTAATTCATGATCTAAACCTTAAATTGGGTTTAATTTAATAACTCCTTAACAAATACAAGAAGGGGGTTAAGATTTTAATATTAGAATATCTGTCAGACGATGAAGAAAAGTTCACCATGTATAAGCAAAAACCTGATTGGCATTTCTTGTGGAATGGTGCTCATTGGCATGTGAGGATCCTAAAGCATAAACAAATATAGTAATCTAGCTAGGTAGAACCTAATATGCTTTCTTAAGTTCTCTTTGTATGCAAATTAAGTGGCATTTCATTATCATAAAATATAAGCAAAATGATTTTGTATTAACAACTGGATCATCCATTAAAGAATATTCGAGCCGTACAAATTATGGGTGCAACCCACGCATCAATGATTCAGTTTTTATATAGTTCTTGCCCTTTTTTCACTGTTTGATTCCGTTCAAAGTTCTCTTTAATTAAGATTGCTATTATTGGTGTTCTTGTTTTGACTGTGGCTTCAGTTTGAAATTTGATTCTTCCACTTAATTATCTTTCTTCTTCTTGTTTTTATAAGAATTTTTTTTCTTTTTTATTCATTAATTTGATTAGAGATTTTCTTAATGATAAGAGGTATTCGTATCAAATGAGATTATATGTTAGTTTTGGCTCCTCTCCTCCCTCAATTACTTGATATTATTAGAACCCGGAGGGAGGGTCTTGAGAATTGATTTGATTTTTACAAACTATAAACATAATTAATTTTTAGAGAATATTAACATGTATTGCAATAATAATTTATACTGCAGAACATTATTAATAAGCAATGGGAATCAAATAATTATATTCTGAATGATCAGTTTTAAATATTTTGTATATATTCAATTTCATTAATTAAAAATAAAAAAAACAGGTAATTTAATATGTAAAAAGAGCTAAATCACATACATAAAAATATACAAATAAAATACAGTACCTTTCAATTGATTGACATAGCTAGATTTCCATAGGACTCAATTCTTTCTTGTAAAGAATTCAAATTTAATGCAATTGTAACAGTTAAATTTCACAGCCAAGCAATTAAAATTAAAACATTTCTAGCTATTATACTGTTGTCACCTCTCAAGGGAAGAAATGAAACCGTTTATAATATCAAATGCTACAAGAAATTGTAATTAACAAAGAAACATCATTTTCCTTAAATTGCCATAAACTACATCCAACTTGAACATCGTAAGAGTAGATATGTTAGATACCTTTTCATGTCTTTAACTCTTTGTCCTAAAAACTATCTACCAAAAAAATTTAAAATAAATTAAACACATCTTGAAGTAATTTAACTTGAAAATTACATTGAAGACTATGTACGTACGTGATTATATAATTTATATTCTAAGTTTATACTTACATTCGTTTTCATAATCCATATGTGATTGTGACTTCGAGGCAAACAAAATATACTCCAAGATGTGCATGAGTTTATACTTATTGTAAATTTATTTTTACGAGGGACTTCTTGCTATTGTAATTAACAAAGAAATAACGTCATGGATATCCCCAATTTTATTTTTGTTGAAATAGATATGTGCATGCGTCAGCTTATATACTCGTACGTTTAGTTTAATTGATAAGATTATCTTTCATCCTACATGTAAGATTTCTAACATATATAAATTGAAAACCAAGACATC
>Ga0325404_1002998_pt1 | contig 18040 bp, 9 predicted proteins | sample PopdelMetagenome_18_FD_205664 | JGI IMG/M metagenome (GOLD analysis project Ga0325404, IMG submission 205664) | Populus deltoides microbial communities from Bellville, Georgia, United States - Xylem-Control-R1 | ecosystem: Host-associated > Plants > Phyllosphere > Stem > Wood/Secondary xylem... | reverse complement strand
ATGGTGAAAATGGGATTAAGAAGTTAAATATTGGCAATTAAAAGCAATGACATTTTTTAAAAGAAAAAAGAGGGATCTGCAACTCCCATCTTGGGATGAGGTGATATTAAAAATATTATGTATTGTGTGGGAGGGTGCATGGAATGAGTGTTTTAAGTCAAAACTCAAGAACATAGAGTCTATAAAAGTGGTAAAGGAGTTTGCTTTCAAGAGCTTGCCATCTTGCCTGTGCCAGTGGTCAGCTTGAACCAGCACGCGAGCTTCCCTTTTTAGCCCACTTGGGCGGGAAAAGCATGCATGGTGAAAGTGACCGACCGGGTTCTCTAGTTTTCCAATTTTCCATACTTCCATGCCCTAATGTTGTCCAGTTTCTCCTTCTTCCGTACGACGAAGAATGATGAGTGTGATATTTATTTATTTATTTTCCCATTGAAAGATTTATGTAGAAAAAGGAAAAAAAAAACAAATTAGTCATGTCTTTCTGAATGTGATCTTCACCACCCATGGGTGGAGAAAAGAGGTTGCGCAAGACGACGATGATGAGGGATTTTAGAGGACTCCAGGATTATGATATTTATTCTACAAGAGAGAAAGAGACAAAGAATAAAAGAGGAACAAGAGAGAGAGAAAAAATCTATGAAGAAATTCTTTTAATATATTGTATCGACCTGAGTTTCACAGCTTAACCCTTTAAATTTGTTATGAATTTCACTAGATTTAAGAACTTTGTTTCTTTTTTTCTTACCTAATTATTCAATAATAAAAAAATATATATACTTGTAAAATCGAGTATCAACATAAATAATTTATAGACACATTCAAAATAAGAAAAATTTGAAAAATAAAATTAGAAAAGAAAGGATGAAAAAAAAGGAAATGTGAAAAAAAAATCACCTCCCGAATGAATAGTGAAGGAGAAGGTGAGTTGACATCCTAGCTCTTTTAGAGGTATTAAGTAATTATAAGAAAATCTAAATGGCATGGAAAATTTATTGTGCAAAATATGCACTATGGATCTTCTCACAAAGCATTATGAACTAATTGTTTATGTTTATATATATATATATTTAGCCCTTGTTGGATCAAATTGTAAGTCAATTTATGCTAATTTGTTAGGAGAGGGGTGGGTTTGAAAGATAAGGGATCAAAATGAAAAATACAAAGAAAACTAGTGGCTTTTTTTTTAAAACTTTGTGTATATCCAAAGTAAAAGTACCTTTTGACCGTGAAAATAAGACATATTGAGGGTAACTTGGCAATCTCATATGAATACGTTTGTCCTTTCCAGATTTAAAGGGGATAATTAAGATTTTTTACTTTTTAATGCATAGTAAAATAATCATTATATCCTTAGATTCAAAATTTGGCAAGGCTTCCAAACAAGGTCATTTTTGTTTTTTTAATTTCTTAAGAACAATGAAATGACTTGCATGTTTTTAAAAGTGAAATTTCTATAGCTTATATCTAGAGGCAATGTTGTCAATTTCACTTGGGTTTGTTGTTATTGTTATGATCAAGTTGGGTTAAGGGTAGTTTTGTAATTTAATAAAAATATTAGAAAAAAGTTGTTGAAGCATGTAATTTACATGGTAGCACGTGCAAGGCTGTCTGGTGGACAAACATCACCTTTCGTGGTGGCATTGGTTTCGTCTCGACCTCCTCTCTATTATGAGGCGGCTCATGTGGCCAACAATTTTTCGAATTGGCAGACACAATTTTTAATTACTATTTGTTTTATTTTGTTTAATTTATAAAATTGGAATTTTTTTTTCAATTTTGTCCACTTTCATTTTTTTATCTTTCAAATTTGATCCTCATTCTTTTGATTGCTATTTGTTTTGTTTGAGATAATGTTTAGATTGATTTTTTTTTTTTATAATTTTTTCCTCCTTAGGTTTTCTTTTCTATAAGATTTGATCCTCATTCTTTTGATTATTTTTTTTCCATGTCCGTCTTTTTAATTTTTTTTATTTCATCCTTTAACATTAATTTGATTTGGAATTGACCTTCTTGATAGAGCTCGAGTTTGAGATTTCATGAGTTGCGAGTTTTAGAGATTAACCCAGGTTTAGAAGGTTCGTCTGGGTTGTCTTGATTTAAAAAAACTCATGTTTTTTTCAATTTCATGCTTTATCATTTATTCAATTGGACATTGAATTCCGTTATTTTTATTTGCTTGCATTTTATAGATTTTTTCACTAATTTTGAAAATAATTCAGATTATCTCAATTCTTTTTATTTGTTGTTCCTTGTTGAATTTACTTTGATTTTTCTTAAATTGATTTTTTTATTTTTGATTTTATTCTTCAATATTAGATTGATTTTTTTTATCCATTCAACATTGAGTTGTTTTATAGTTGAACTTCATAGTTTTATTCAATTATCTTTCATTAATAATTTTTTTTACCTTTTATTATCATGGATAATCATTAGAGTAAATAAAAACTTTATTCTAAGAAACAAAGTTGTAAAACATATCTGGATACATATCCAATGTTGCAATATCAAATATTGATTTAATTAATTAGACGTGTGTCTAACTATTTCAATTTATGATTGAAAATTTTATATATTAAAAATACATTAAAAAATATTACATATTTATTTTCTTACCAAAGAAAAAATTTATTCAACCCATGGTTAAATACGAGTTAAATCACTAATATACATATAGGAGTTGTGGCCCCTAGAAAAAAAAAAAAGTAATCGTAATACTCTTGCCAAAATTCTTTTTAATCCACAAAGTTGAAACTTAAACAATAAAAGAACATACACTATTGACTATGTGGTGGTTTAAAATAAATCCACAAAGTGGGTTTATTTATTTTTTCTTTAACACAAAAGAAAGTCTTTTCACGTTGTATCAGTTAAAAGCCACTCGCTTTCACTCTCCTTTTACTTTTCAAACTAAACATCTACTTTTATTTAGTCTTGAAAAAAAAAAAAATTAGGGTTTACAAGAAACAATTTCTATAAGGCTTCGGCAAACTAGCACATCCCAACTATCATTGTACCCCTTACTATTCAGATATATATATTCTATCCTAAAATTATTTCTTTAATATTTATTATGGATATAGATTTTAGAAATTATTTATTGTTTGTAATTTATAATTTTTTTTTATTTTTTTTTATATTTCATTTGACAACGTTCACTTAGCTCAATGACATCATCTTTCTTCATGGTTTAATAAATACTAGTTATTAGCATGTGATTCACCACGAGTTGGATAAATTTTTTAAAATGTAAAAAAAATATGAAGAGGGTGAAGAATTTTTTTTACTATGTTATTAAACCTAATTTAATGAGTCAATCTTGAAATCTCGCAACCTACCTTTTTGCCTAACTCGAGTTTCAAATTATATCGTGTAAGAGTTAGCTCAAATTAAATTGATTGATTTCGTGGATCAAAATGCAATCTTGATGACGGGTAAAAATATAACTTAACTTTTAACAAAACTTTAAGATAATAATTTTTTTCACAAAAACTATAGAGATAATGACAGATTAAACCGATCTTAGTCTCCAAACAAACTGTGTCATGGACTCCATTGAGTTTAATATTTTGTTCTTTATAAATTTTTTTTTAAAATTATATAATAAAAATAGATGGTTATAGAATTGAACATCAACCTAAAAATAAAAACTTATTTAAGATAAAGATAACCCTAAAAAAACAAAAATAAATAAATAATGCAGTTTATTTCCCAACTAATTCAATATTAAAGGATAAAATCAAGGAAGAACTATTAAAAACAATCAATAGATCAAAAACCAAAAAAAATTATCCGGCTAATGGGTGAACTCGTCATAAAATCATAACATCATATCAATAGTCATATCCTCATTAATGGATCAAGAATCATAATATTGATGCTTTTGCATTAAATCGACATCTCTTATTTTTGGATTTTTATTTAACAACAAAATATTTCAATTCTATATATTTTGTATCCTTTAAATACTTGTTGTATTTTTAGAAAAAAAGATAGTTGTGAAAGTATTACAATAAATTTTAGTGGCTCGGTGATACTATTGATTATTTCAAATCCTGAAATAAAGTTTTGCAATCAATTAACCTCGATTGTGACCTCAAAGCATTCTATAAATTTGACTTTCAAAGTGCATGCATTAATAATAAATTCCTTCACACTTTTTCACGATAGTGTTCCTCCAATTTAAAAGAACAAATATCCAAATATAAATTTAAAAAAAAATCTAAATCTGAATAACTAATCATCTCAAAAGGATTTGATTTTATATAAATGGACACGTAATATTTTGTTCCTTACAAGTATTTCAATATTTTCATGTTACGAATTAATTCTCAAACTAACTAGTATAATTTTAGCATCAACTATCTTCAGTGTCTGATTTTCTATAAGTGGACACGTAATATTTTGTTCCTTACAAGTATTTCAATATTTTCATGTTACGAATTAATTCTCAAACTAACTAGTATAATTTTAGCATCAACTATCTTCGGTGTCTGCGATTCGTTGTGATGCCAAACTATTTTTTTTTTAAAAAATGATAATTAGAGATTGAAATGAGGTTAAAAAATTATATAAAAAAAAACTGGTAATGATAAATATGTAACAATGCTAATTAAGACAACATTGTTTATTTTTGAACAACTTGTGCTACCCATAATGGAAAAGGAGACAACAAGGAATAAAAACATACGATGAAAGCTTATTTTTTACAATTAGGAACCTCTGCACGCGCCGCGCAAAGCTCAAGGCGACCCAAACATGCTAATAGTTTTTTTTTTAAAATTTAAAAATATTATTTAAATGTTAAATTATGTAATCACCCTCAATCAAACCTACAATTAACAAAAAAAAAGAGAGGCTAAAAGACCCTAATAACCCTGACCTCCAATTACTTATATTTATTAGATTCAAGAGCGTATGATGTATGTGTAATTTGACTGTTTATAAAAAAAATATAAATATCAGACATCTTTGCCCCTGTTGTGTTGATTTTTTTCCTTGGAGTATTTTTGTTATTTTACTGCAATTAAAATATTAAATAGACCAAAATACCCCCAGTCAAATCTACAATAACTAATAAATTATGTGAAAATACAAAAATACCCCTAACTCCAAGGCAAATGTTTTTTTTAGGATCATAGATGTCATTTGACTATTGTAGTGAATTTGTTAAGCCAATTAAGAATTTATTTTCTCATTCACAACATCTTTTTATAATAATTTATTTTTTTTATAAAAATTAATTGTAACCTTATTATTTCTATTATCAACAAATAAGCATATATTTTAATTTTTAATTTTTAAAAAATTAAAGATTGAATTTCAACATTGCGAACCCCATTTCATTCATTCATACACATCCATACCTACCTCGTCACTTGAAACCCAACACCTCTACATCTTGTCCTTCTCTTTTTATTAACCCATCAACATTGGCAGCACCTCGCAAGTCATTAGCTGCATGCAATCCCCTTGGCATAACCACTGACCCACCTTACTCATTCACTGCAATTATACTCATGTATATTAGCAACCATGCCCAACGACCTTTGTCTCATTCACAACCCTGCATGCCATGCGTCAATCAACCCTTGCCCGTCCCTTAAGGAAACCCTTTGCATGCATAGCTTCTCCAGATGCCACCATCTTCTCTCCATATATGCTTGTACATGTTTATATCATGTGTAAAAAATACTCTCCATTTTGAGCGTAGTGATAGAGAGATGGGAAAGGGAAATGGAAGTGATGAGGTTTTGGTGGTGTGCAGTGATAGGAATATGGGGACAGGGATAGCAATGTGGGATATGGAAACAGGAGATCGTATTATGCATATACCAACTTGTGCTTCTCCTCTTTATGGCTTGTTGTGTCTGAGAGATCAGTTTCTTGTAGCTTCTCAGGTTAACAAACATGGGTCTGTTGGTGGCGGGGCTATCTTCACTTGGTCATTGAACAAGGTAACAAAACCTCAGAACTCTTTTTGTCCTAAATATTTGTTGTCGTACGTAATTGGTCTATAGTCTCCAGTGATGATCAATCAATTTCACTCAATAATTTCTTGTGATTTTCTTTTGATCGTCACTGGTTTGGTGGATATTGCACCTAAAGCCTGGATCCATTACAGAAATTGAATCAAGTAGGCTGCTTCTCCTTTTAGCTACTATAGTGTTTTTTTTTTCGAGGATCATGGAGGTTCTTTTTTTTATATTTAGCAGCGAGAGCCCATCAGAAGTATTAAGCAGCGTAGTTGAAGACCTGAATTGGGTTTTGAAAATTTTGAATTATGATTCTGCATTAATATAAATTTGTTTATATAATTGATGTCTACAGATGAACTCAGATTTTCCAAATAGTTTTTGAGTTCTGTTATAATTTCCTCAATTTCCCTTCCCAGACACAGAATATATAGAATTATTTGCATAAAGCAGATCATATAAAAAGTTTTCTGCATACTTCAATCACATTTGCTTTTCTTAGCTATTAGATGTAATAAGTTTCTGGTTGGAATCGGTAAGATACTAATATGATGGAAGTGACTTTTTTTTTAGCTGATCTGCCACAAACGTATTAGAAAATGGGGAAAAGTAGACGAAATCAAGCCAGAGATTCTGAATTGCTATAAAAATCTTGTTCATTTTATGTTCTGATGTTTCAGCCTCAACAACCTCTTCGAAGCTACCCACTTGAAGCCATCGGGCCACTTGGTTGCACCAAGGACGGCCTGTTTCTTGCAGGTGGTTCTCCGTCTGGAAATGTTTACCTCTGGGAGGTTTGTTTGCTAAGCGCTTGCTTGTTATTTTGAATAAGAGGAGGAAAAAGAAAAATGGAAAGAGCCCACTTATATAAACGAAATATGTTCTATCCTGTCAAGAAGTCAAAACTCTGTTTCTTTCGACGAGTTCTTTTAAAACTTATCTTGACTGCATTTTTTCTCATGTTCTATGATAAAAATAACCGATTCTTGTTTTTATTTTGCTGAACTTGATGGTAAAAATTAGAGTTTGACTTCATAATATACTGTCCCAATTCTAAAAAATAGATTCTAATAAGATTGTTATAACTCGTAGGTTGCAGGTGGAAGATTACTGAAAACCTGGCGTGCGCATTCCAGGTGGTTGAAATGCTTGATTTTCTCTAATGATGACTCTCTTCTTATTTCTGGTTCAGAAGATGGTGTGGTCTGTGTGTGGTCTATGGTTAGGTAAAGATTGAATCTCTACTGCCAACTCCTTTATCACTTGTAGAAAAGAAGTTTAAAGACCAAATCATATGAATGGTTTATGCATCATACTGATTATCAAATTGATGGAAGCTTGCTAGATACAGAAGATTTTGGAAGCTCATGTTCATTGTTGCACTACTCGTCGGAGCATACATCCTCCGTCACCGGTCTGTTGACAACATCAGGCATTGCAAACTCAACTTTTATATCAAGTTCTCTTGATGCTACATGCAAGGTTCCTGGACATGTATTAGATTCATTTACAATTCATATAAATTTAGCATTGAAATTTCTTATGCTCAGGACAGGATATATTTTCGACTTTTCTAGGCTTGGGACGTGTTCTCGGGTAGGCTTATACAAACTCAGGATTATCCACTAGGGATAACTGCAATCGTCACTGATCCAGCAGAGCAGCTCCTGTTCGCTGGAAGCATGGATGGAAGAATATTTGTTAGCGTGCTTGATATTGGACTCCTGGAGGATCCTTTTGCTGTTGCCGGAGATGAACCAGTTGTGCTAAAAGGACACAAGTAATGTATGATGAATAAAGTTTGTTGAAATTTATTGAAGAATAAACTCCCTCGATATAATAGAAATGGTAGAGGAAAACAAAGGAAAATCTGAAAGTCTAACATGTAAAGTTACTGTTTCTAGTTAGCAAATCAGGTTTTAGAACTAATTGAAAATTCCAATTGCTTCAAGTTTCTGAAATGTGCATTTGAATTGTCAGACTGATTACGCATAAAAAAATTATCTGAGATTTGTGACAATGACTGACTCACCCAAGTTATCTTTACATGAGTTGGTGGATAGATATTTCATGTATACCAACAATTATTTAGTTTTTTTAGCATGATTCTTCTCGTATCTTGCCCCAATAGCATCTGATAGTTATATTGAATGATTCTAAGAAGTTCCTGCCCTCAATGCAGTGGATCTATAATGGCTTTGACCTTCAGCTCGGTGGGTCTGATATCTGCTTCTGAGGATTGCACTGTCTGTCTCTGGGATGTCGTTAGTCAGGTGATCATACGAAGATTTAACCATCAAAAAGGTAAACATGACCCTTTTTGCTTTCTCAATCTCAAGAACTCATTGTTTTTTATGTTACTGTTCTGTTCTGGTACCAATTAAGTGGAGGATCTGAAAACGAATGAAAGCGTTTCATCTTTCACGGCATTCTCATTAAGTGTTGTGGATTGGAAGTTTCTTGTTTTTTATTCAACGTTTGACAGCATAGTTTTCCTGCTTTGAAATTTGAGTGATTCTGTGCTTTCTCAAACAACAATATCAATTGTTTTCATCTGTAAGCAGGGGCAGTAACCAATCTTGTAGTGATTCCACGGTCTTTGCTGCATTCTGCATCAAACCATCGAAGAGTTTCCAATCAGTTCCGCATTTCAGTGCTCAGTAAGTGTCCTCAGCCAGCCAACTCATCTAATGGGATTCTCACTCTCCTTCACACATGTTCTTCCCCCAAGGATCATCAGGCTTCTGTGGATCTCAGAAGAACCAATTCATTGGATCAGCAAATATTTGAGATGGAGGTCTCTTTTTCTCCTGTCTAGTATGTTCATGCCGCTGGTTACATGCATATATAATGAAAGAAGATGCATTGACATGCAGAGAACATACACTATGCTAATTGCAAAAACACACACAAATATCTGCTATCTTATGCAATATAAAGAGTGGTGAAATAGATTTTGCTTTGTTATTTCTTTTATGTTCTTCAATATGTACAAGCAGCATAAGATGCGTTCTTATTTCTCTGCTTTGGAATGTAAGCAGCAAGAACAGACACCTGCAGCCATGCAAATGAAGGTAGAAACAAGCATGGACCATCGTACATGGGCTAGAAGGATGACAAATCATGTGATGGAAATGAACAGCCATTTGCAATCTCGTCTGCTCGACTTGATGCAGACTCGATTGTTATTAGCTACTGAAAATGATTCACCCGCTACAGGAAAGAGTAAGAAGCTGAAGATCGAAAGTCCACCACTACAACAACAAGAGAAGATATCACAACCCCCTAGTTAATCTTCCATGATTTCAAAGCAGGAATTACCAGGAAAAGATATGAATCTGGCATTGTATTATGTCTTTGTTAGGGTGTAAACAGGAAAGGATGCAAAAGGTAAAAAGAAGAGAGATCAAGGGCTTTCTTATTCTAATGATTTGCCAGAGCTCATGCTATAGAAAAACTCGAATCACCAATTCGTAAGTGCTTACATTTGCTCAGTAGAAAAGTAAGGAAACTCTCATGCCTGTTGTGTATTTGTTAAGCAGCAGTGCAGCATTCTTCTTAATTATTCCACTCACTGTGGTTGTGTTTCTGGTAAAAGCCATATGAAAATAGTATTGCAAGTTATGGCAAGCTGGTTGCTGGTTTCAGCTACTATGAAGAATCCGCAGCAGTAGCGGGTTATCAATTGTTTCTGGGGATTGTTATTTAAAGTATTTAAAAGTATTTTTTATTTGAAAATATATTAAAATAATATTTTTTTATTATAAAAAATTATTTTTAATATTAACATTTTAAAATAATAAAAAATATATAAAATTAAATTTTAAATAAAAAATTAAATTTTGTCCAGCTTTGAAACACAATACCAAATAAAAGCTTGAAATATTTGTTATTATAGGATGATTAGTAATTAAAAAGGTTAATGATTTGGATTTTTTTTTGGGTGCTAAGATATTAGGAATTGAAGAGAAAGAAGAGTAAAGTATAACTATTCCCTTTAGTTTTAATTATAAATTTAATTTTTATATTTTTATTCTTATTTATAATTTATTTTTTTATTCTTTGTTGAAAAATAGAATAAAGGAAAGATAATTGGGTAAAATGAAGAAACTTCACCACGAAAAAAGGTATTCAAAAATAAAAATAAAACTATTAAATTAATTTTTAAAAACTACAAGGACTAAGTTATAATTAAATGGAGGAAAAATTTACGTACAAATTAAAAAATCAAAAGTAAAAAACGCGAAAATATCCCCAGGGGTGGGGTTCATAATGACGTGGCAGGCAAAACGAGTGTCATTGATGCAACAATCTTCAGTCTAATAAAACCCACTGCCATATCTCTCTTACTGAGTCTCAGGCACCGTTCCACCCTCCTCTCCCTCGAAAGACATATTTCCTCCGCCATGATCGCGCTGAGCCGCCATTCCTCCACCGCAAAAGCGGCTGTACCGGCTGTTTACCGTCTGTTTAACATCACCTGGAGCAGGTTCTTCAGCACTGCAGGCGCAGCAGCTGAGGCGCAGCTGGACCCCGACTACTACTACTACAACGAGCCGCACCGACGCAACCCGCTTGGCGCCATGGATGACACAGAAAATTCGGTTCCAGGAAGAGGAGTGCAGTGGGCGTTTATAGGAAGCCCACGCGCGAAGAAGCGCGTGTATGCTGAGACTCTCTCGAAGCTTCTGGAAGTACCTTGCATTTCCATGGCTAGTCTCGCTCGCCAAGAACTTAATCCTCGCTCTTCTCTGTATAAACAGGTCTCGAAATTAATGAATTAAATAAATGCCTTAGCTTATCTATTTACTTGGATTATTTATTAGTGAATTCATCATGGCAAAGGCGAAGACTTTTACAAAAAGGAAGTGAAGGGGAGAAATTAACACAAAATTGACAAATTGTGTCTAATTTGATTTACATTGAGAATGATTTGTGGATTAAACTGTGAAACTGCTTATCGTTAGTTTTGAAACCAAAAAGGAAATCGGTAGAAAATTGTGGTCCTGAAGATTGCTGAAGTGGTATTATAAAAAGGGTATTTTTATTTTAATGGAGATTTGACAGTGGTAAGCTCTCATCTGTGGTTGCTTGTTGATTGTAGATTGCAAATGCTGTGAATCGTAGGATGCTTGTTCCAGAGGATATAATTTTTGGCCTGTTATCAAAGAGGTTGGAAGATGGGTATTACAAAGGTGAAACTGGTTTTATTCTGGATGGAATTCCTCGTTCACGGTTACAAGCTGTAAGTCTTCATTGTCAAAAACTGGATTCTTCAATTTTTAGAGGGTTCAATATGAAAATTAGCAATATTGGATATTTGAAAATTTTGGGGGAGAGGGTGAGGTGGAGCCCCCTCGTGACTGCATTACATACCGACCCTGTTCTTGTAATAAAAGATAATTCACTTGACATTGTTGTCATTTCCATGCTAAGAAGTACCTTTTTCTTGGAGTTTTTCTTTGGGATAGAGGACATATAGTTTATGTTGTTGAGGTTAGTATTATAGTCTTTTGCACTTTCTGGGATTTGTTTTTAGGTGGATAGCTGCTTATGAAGTATAAATCTGCTAGAGTCAACACCACCTGGTACTGATTTATCTGATCTATTTTCATTTTCTTTTGAATCTGTGAAGGAGATTCTTGATCAACTTGTGGAGATTGATTTGGTCGTGAATTTTAGGTGTACCGATGATTCCTTGGTGAAACACCAAGAAGGTAGTTTCTTTTCCAAATCTTGTGAAGTGACCAATTCCTGTGGTCGAAATATTACCTCATATAAATTATAACTCTCTTCCACTGTCATTGCAGAAGGTATCTGGAAAGAGAGAGTCTATGCTGAACAGGTAACGGTTGTGCTTTTATCTTCTTCCTTGTCATTTTGTTGATTGATTCCTATTGCATGGTATTCCTTTTGTGTGGATTATTTTTGGACAACTGCCAACCTGCACACAAAGACATGGAAAAATGAAGGCTAAAAGAGGATTTAGTTTCCCTTTATGTTTTGCTGGAGATTTTTCATATGTCCAGTTTTTTTCTTTTTTTACTCTAAACCCTTTCTTTTGTGAATATGTAGTTTCCTATGTAATATTCCTTTTGTGTGCATTATTTTTTGACAACTGCCAACCTGCACGCAAACACATGGAAAGAAAATAAAGGCTAAAAGAGGATTTAGTTTCCCTTTATGTTTTGCTGGAGATTTTTCATATGTCCAGTTCTTTTTTTTTTTACTCAAAACCCTTTCTTTTGTAAATATGTAGTTTCCTTTATGTAATATTCCTTTTGTGTGGATTATTTTTGGACAACTGCCAACCAGCACACGAAAACATGGAAAAAAAGAGGCTAAAAGAGGATTTAGTTTCCCTTTATATTTTGCTGGAGATTTTTCATATGTCCAGTTTTTTTTACTCAAAACCCTTTCTTTTGTGAATATGTAGTTTCCTTTAAAGCAGGGTTCTTGGTACTTGATCTATTGCACTGACAATTTAGATGATACTTGATTCTGCAAAAATTTGTATTATACATATCTTACTGATAGGATCAGTACAGTTTGCCTCGGGATTTTTTTATCATTAAATTTTTTATTGTCTCCTCAGAGCAAGCCACTAGAAGATTATTACCAGAAACAAAAAAGGCTTCTTGACTTTCAAGTAGGCAGTGCACCAGCAGAGAATTGGCAGGGGCTGTTGGCTGCATTGCATCTACAACACATAAATGCTGCGTGCTCTTCAAAGAAACCGACCACATCATCTAGCATGCTCTGAAATTCCTATCACCCTATATTAGATTGAGATGTCAACTTTACTGTAAATACAAGTAATGTGAATAGCGTCACGAGGAGGAAATTTCTATAGCGAATGAGATGGGAAATGCAAGTTTCCATGTATTGTCGTGCTTACTAATTGAAAGAACTGAATAAGGTTTGATGATTCAAGTCTGCAATATATAGTCTTTCACTGCAAAATATGAGAAGATAAATGTTCTTGTAGAATAACAGATACATGCAGTATCATCACTGGTTTGGTTTCCATCTTTCCATGGAGTTCCAAGGTATGCTCGAAAAGAGATTTCCCTCCCCAACAATAGAATGAAAACCAAGAGGAGATGAGGAGAGTATTATCCAAGAATTGTGCTGTGGACAGTCGATCCCCATCTGGACATATGTCCACAAGAATCTCAAATGGTAAATTTAGGAGAGTCCGAACTGATTTTGTTTGCCAAATGGCATATCAATGTTGTAAAGCCTTTGTATTATTAACACTATCATCGTTTTTCTGCTTTCGGGCTCCAATCTGATTTTGTTTGCCAAATGGCATATCAATGCAGTAGACATCAACTTTCAACCCATCTCTGAATGAAATATTGCAGAAGTAAAACCTTGAGTGATAACATGAAATCTCTCGAAACGTTGACATTTGTTGCAGCTTTTTCCAACAATATTAAATTAGCAAAAATGAGTTGTGTAAATTTCTTCCTTGCTAATTGATCTTTGGTTAGTCTTTACAATGGATACAGACTCATATGCTACAATTCTTGAAACTGGGAAAAAGTCATGATGCATATTGCTACTTGGATTCTCAGATTGAGGTAAACAGCTTCAAATTTGTGTTGTGCGACTCATGCTGCGAGGATACGAAAGATGGGGAGGCAATCTCTTGGAGCAACTGATACACAACTCATCGATGGTGTTCACCATCTGCTGTTCCCTGGACCTGAACTGCATACTGCAAGTTCCAAAGAATGTCCTCAAATGATGGACGACTCCATGATTCAGAACATATGCATTTGTTCGTTATGGTAACCACAATTGATAGAGATTCTTGTGAGCATGTGGCCAGAACAATTGGGCTTAATAATTTTTGGCGCCCCTCTTGGCTGCTACAAGATGCCTGAAAAATTGCAGTATATTGATGTCAATGTCTGATAAGTTGTCATCAACCTTAAACCATCAAGCATTTATTGAAGAAAATGGCTAAATGGACATAAGCGTAGCTATAAGCAGTCCTTATAAGAGTTTCTGCACCTACCAATTCATCTAGTAGAAACTTGTCTCTTCTGGCGGATACTGAAGGGCCAACGAGTGATTCAAGTAATATGAAGCCAAAGCTACAAACATCATCCTCTAATCTTTCCAATTGCCTGGAAAAAAAGGATTACATGCAGGTAATTATCTATGCACAGGTGAATGAATTTGCTGTTTGCTTATGGTCAAGTTAGTTCAAACCATGCACTTCATGATTTCTGAAACTTGATAAATCGAACCAGAATCCTTGAGGATCATGCCATGATGATATTGTAGATAAAGGAAATTCTTACCATGATTTAGGGCCTTCTCCATTTTCCTGAAGAAAATAAAACCCAAGTCACAGACTCATAAACCACTCAATCAAGAGTTTATTGCAAGGCTGGCCATTTGATCTTATAATTAAGGAGCTTACCCCACAAGTTCCAGCTGCTTCAGAGACGATGGAAAGTCCATAGTCACTCAACTTTGCTATCCCATACTCATCAAGCAGGATATTATTTGCCTTCAATCGATTGTTAAAAAAACCAGGAATAACTCCAGTATGCAAAAAATGAATAGCCTTTGCGACACTAATTAGCACTGCCAGTCTCTCTGACCAATTTAGAACCTTTCCAGGATTGTCCTCTGCACATATAGGGCCGCACTTAGAATTTATAAGTCTATACTGACCGCAACATGTAAATAACTGTGAAAAGACCGTCTCTAAGTGACTCTAAAAGATTTGTAAGTTATAAATAAGAGTGACTTTAGAGGATGGTTTGCTATAAAAGTCAAAATGGGGTCACCAAGAAAGTCAAGATTCTTCCATGTTTGCATGCTGTGTATGGATATCATGCTTCGGAATCGCTTACAAGTTTCAATCACTTATAGAAGATTTCTTTAAGAATTTGTCCAAAAATTACCAGAGAGATAAGCTCCGAAGTTGCCGTTAGAAACATATTCGTATACAAGGAAGACTTTGTTCCCTGTGTAATCTTGTTCCCCACCATCAATGCAGTGTCCCAAAAGGCAAACCAGATGCGGGTGGCGAAGCTTTGCAAGCAAGTCCAGCCTGAGTTTAAGATTTCGCATCGAATATTTCTTTGATGAAGGTATGCGCCTTATAGCAACCTGGGTTCCATTCTCTAATGTTCCTCTGTAAAGCTGGGAAAACGAAGGAGAGGCATGGTTAAAAATGATCAGGAATGGTGTTAATAAAAGTTTTGGTGATTAACGGATACGATCTCGATTGTTTTCATAAGAAAATACACTTAAATATGCATGAAGTATACATTTATATAGGGTATGGGCATATCTTCTTTTTGAGTTTTTCACTTTAATTTCACAGCACGAGTACCACAAATAGCATGCATAGCATAAGCAGCTGCATGTGTGTCAAAACCAGTACTTGGAAACTAGCAACTAGCGACTGAAATGAGGTCTGTGGAATGAGAAAATACTTAATCTGTGTGAATTATTAGCAGTTACAGCTCCTCACTTAGAGCATGCCTTGCATGGGACTAATGAACTCAGTTGGCACATTGACTAAAATCAGAGCATGAAAGGTAGCTATTAATTTCTCTACTTCATTTTCCCTACACCTCCTTGATTAAGGTTACAAAATAGTGATCAACAGCTTTATAAGATCTAGGGGAATCACCATTGAGACTTTTACTGAAAACATTCATTAAAAAATCAGTAATTTGGAAGTTTTAGACACTATACCTTTCCATGTGAACCATCGCCCAAAATGGCAGAGTTATTAAAGTTGTTTGTTGCTTCCTTTAACTCTTCTATTGTGAATGATCGGCAAGCTGGGCGACCATGTATACCCAAATTTGCAGCCTCAGAAATAAAGCCTGAAGACAAAGTAAAAATGAAAACTATCAACTTCAAGCAATATATTTTAGAATTCAATCGACAAACTCAGAAGAGCTTTTTAGACTAAATTCTGCAAACTAAAGCCAAATTTCTGCAATGTCTGCTCGGAGTTTTTCTTAGAGGACGACCTACTTGCATTAGAGAGGATCTCCGAGGAGAATCCTGTCACTGATTTCTCTTGTGCTGCTTTGTGCAACAAATGCTGCTCCGATATCCCTAGAGGGCAATATCTTTTGCACACCATGAGAAGACCGAAAGCCAGGAGAACTATAATGACAAATATACCAGCAATCACACCAACTAATACTACTATTTTTTTCTCTCCAGATGGTTTCCTTTTTACAGGAACATCTATACAAGATGATTCTGCATGCTGATGACGTAAATCAACAGATAAGCAATTTCCACCTAACTTTACCACTCTATTTCCTGATTCAGTACTCAAACAATAAGGCAATCCACCAGTTAATCTGTTATTAGATATATCAACAAGCTGGAGTTTGCTGCCACAGTTTAGATGATCTGGAAGTGAACCACTTAACATATTTGATGCCAAATTCAAGTAGCTGATGTCGGGCAATGAGAGAAGGGAAGCAGGGAGTTTTCCACTTAGTTTATTGAATGACATATCAAAATGCTGAAGCTGACTCAGTTGGCTATATTGCCCTGGAACCTCACCAGACAAGGAGTTGTTGCTAAGGAAAGCCATGACCAACCCTTTAGGCATTGAAGGTAGGTCAGAATCTAAATTGTTTCCACTCAAATCTAGCACATTCAGTTTACTTAACCTGTCAAGATTCGGCAACTTCCCGGATAAATCATTGCCAGAAAGAATAAGATCAACAAGTGTGGTTACTCTCTGAATTGAAGATGGAAATGCACCTTTCAACTGGTTGTTCCTTATGCTTAGAATTGTCAGATTAGACAATGAATCGAACCAATTCGGGACTGTACCATTGAAGAAATTGTCATCGAGGTTAAGAGTTTGAAGTTTCACCATTGTAGAAATCTTAGGGGGGATGGAACCAAAGAGATTATTTGAACTCAAATCCAAATATTCAAGTGAAGACAACCTATGAATTTTGTCTGGAAGGGGACCCCAAATGCCTAAAGACACAAGACTAAGAACTCTCAAGCTGGTTAGCCTTGAAAGAGTGGTCACAAAAGAATCCATAGAGAAGCTCCCAGATAAAGTTTGATTTGGAATTGCAAATCCCACGAAGTTTTTGACCTTGGCTGGCTTGTCTCCCACAACTCTAAGCTCAGTGACAACATTGTTCTGGCATGTCATATTGACTTGTGTGGATGGAGATAAATAGCATAAATCCATTCCATGATTATTCCAAATTTCTAGTTGACTTGGATACTCTAAATGCTTCCTTATCTGAAGAAGGACTTGTGTTTGTGAGGATTGTAATTGATGAGTACCAGTAATAAGAAAACCCCACAGAAGACATGACAGAAGAAACAAACTACAGTGCCCCATGGAAGAACTCTCTTATCACTCCACACACTTTATGGAGCTTTCAAGCATCTGAAAGCGACAAATAAAAGATACTGATTACCAAGAGAACTTGCTAGTGAATTAAAACGGAGTTGAAGCAGACAGTAACCTGTGAAGGATCAAAATAAGTTGGCTCAACTTCAGCATGATTTTTGTATGGTTTTGTTAAAAACTGTACGTGACTCAGTTACAATGACTCAAGAATTTACCTCAAATCCATAAAAAGGAATCTGTAAATGGTGAGCTTTGGAACAGGTTCAAAACCACCCACTGCGCAGAAACAAAGAAAACACAGAGTCAAATAATAAACTGATATTTGGAGATAAGCAGGAAGAGAGGTTAAAGAGAGTCTTGCTTGATCCCTTTAGAAGAAGCAATATAGGACTTAAAAATGCTATCGAACAGGCAATTGGAAAAGTTTGCTATGAAAGTTTTTCCTTCCCGATGAAAAACCAACTAGTGAACGATAGTGCAGTGAATATTTTGCATTTTTGTTGAGAAGCTTAGGATTTGGTGTGGTGGGGGGACCTGGAGTAGATGCAGTTACGGCTTCCACATGGTGTCTTCCTCGAAGACTGTGAGCTTTTGTCTAACATTAATGGGAAGAGATTTTAGTAATGGCACAGTTGGAAGTCGAAACACTTCCTCCTCTAGTAATGGACACAGCTAGCAGTGAAAA
>Ga0325404_1002997_pt1 | contig 18041 bp, 7 predicted proteins | sample PopdelMetagenome_18_FD_205664 | JGI IMG/M metagenome (GOLD analysis project Ga0325404, IMG submission 205664) | Populus deltoides microbial communities from Bellville, Georgia, United States - Xylem-Control-R1 | ecosystem: Host-associated > Plants > Phyllosphere > Stem > Wood/Secondary xylem... | reverse complement strand
TTGCTTCACCTGAAAAAATAATCAAGAAGGGCAAATGTTGAGGAGGTGATTCATACTTAGAGCAATAATGTTTTTAAAACTAATTTGAAGACTCTTGGAGGACTGGGAAATAAATCTTGGAAATAATTTGGAATCGATCGTCGACTTGGAAATAATTTGTTGTCTTATTTTTTTTAATAAATCAAGGGATTAAAATCCTACATCTCTCGAAGCCACAAACCGCCCTGACATCTCATCTTTCTTCTTTATTTATCTTAAATAGGAAATAAAATTTGATTTGGATTCTGAAATTTATATTTTTGGTGCAAAATCAACGACGGCACGTATCTCATCATTTGATTTTTAACACCTTCGAAAAAAACTTTACTATATATATTTTTTAATCATTCTTTTTTAAACAGCACTTCTATATAGGGCCGGTTTAAGTTTGTTATACTAATTAATTTGATGGTTTTTGTTTTTTTTTTAAAAAAAAACAATGAAATACAAACAGGTAAAATAATTTTCATGGTTGTTATTTTGAATTAAAAAAAACAGAAAAAAATCCATAAATATTTCCATAGTTAAAACAAAAAAGAAAAATTACTTTTTAAATATTAATTTATAACTCGAATTTTAAAATGGATGACAGATCAAATTAGATTTAATAACTTTATTTTAAAGTCCAAATAGCAATGATTTCTCTTCAAAACAGCATAAGGGAATGGATGGTTTTCTACTCATATAAAAATAAATAAATAAAGAAAAAAGGTCGGGAAAAAATAGTTGAAACAAAGATTTCATTGTTGTGAGAAAAAGGAAAGGAAGGCCTGCTGGTGATTGGAATTCAACGGTCACGGATTCTCTTGTTAAAAAAAATGGTGTTATTTTAATAAATATATTAATATTATATTAAATTGGTGATTTAAATATATATATATTTTTTATATATAAGTCATCGAGTTGAATCTTACAACTGTATTACTAAAAAAAATCGTGAATTTATTAATATCCTCCCATTATGTGATCAATCGAGATTGTACAAAGAAATATATACAGATTTAGCAGTGCCACAATGACTGCCTAGTGGATGCTTTTAAATGACTACGGTGGTTCGATGGACTGCCGTGGCAGAGGATCAACAAAAGCAGCAGTCGAGGAGAGAATGATTTTCCATGACCCATATGCCGTGAAAGCTGAAATCACTTCTAAAGAGAAAGGCTAGTCGAGGAGAGTCTTTTTATATAATAATTTGAAATGTTACTCCAGTTGTTTTTTAAATAATTTTTTATATTAAAATATATATTAATAATTTTTTATATTTTTTAAAAATTATTTTTAATATCAGTATATCAAAACGATCTAAAACATATAAAATATATTAAATTTTAATAAAAAAATTAAATTTTTTAGGAATACGGTTTGTACCGTGTTCCAATCGTATTTAGACAAATTAGAGCTTGTGGTTTAGACTGATGTTGGAATGTTAAATTTGGATTAGAATAGTGTTTCAAGATATAAAAGATAAAGATATTAAATAAATTTAGAATAATTTAAAATGAATTTATATATTTCAAAAAAATTATGCACAGAAAAACATATATTTTCTATTATTGTTATTTGTTTTTTCTATGAGACAATAATATCTTAAATTCTTTATGTTTTGGGGTCTTTTAATTAGCCCATAGTTACTTAGGAGGTAGTAAAAATATTATTATCTTTTATTTGACTTCTTATCATTTCAACTTTAGCGAAATCAATTTGTTTTTCTTTTCCTCCCTTTATCTTTGATAAGAAAAATCAATACTCTGACTTTATGGCTATATTTTGCCTTCGTTTTAAATTTTTTTTTAAAAAAAAATTTAATTCTTTTTATTTTTAACATGAACAAATAAAAACTATCTAAAAACATATATTTTTTTTTCAAGCGAAATGCAAATATTTTAACACAATATGAATGATGCATTATTAAAATCATCTAAGAATAAAATTTAATATTAATTAACTCATAAACTAATCAAATATTCTTTATCATTGAATAAAAAATATAAAAATAATATATTGTTCAAAATTATAGTAGTTTTTCTCTAACCCTCCTGGATCTTTTCACTCGTATCTGTTCTCCTGGAAAGTGGGAAGAACTGTTCTATGGTGCATTAGTGATCTTTCTAGGGTTTGGCAGCGCCGTCTGTCTGTGTGCTGCTAGATTTCCTGTGACATGTTAGATCCCTATGTTTTCGTTTTCTCATCTTCATCTGATAAATAAATAAACTTCATGTGTGGAAACAACAGCGAGATTTGTTCATGTTTGATCAAGATTTTTCTTAATTTTTTTTTAATCAGAACGTGACAAGTCTTGGAAGAATAAGTTTATGAACGTCGGAATTGGCAAATAACGGTAATAGTCGGGCATCCATGTTCCGTCCACTTTCACCCAGGTTTCTCCGTCTATTATTATAACAAAAGTTAAAAGAACTCAATATTTTACCGTGCAAATTACACAATGAAATTACCATTTTATTCCTGGTTGGCAAAATTAATTGGCTTTGTTTGAGGGGCAGAGAGGTATTTTTTTAAGGACTCATTAATCAAAGAACAAGGTTAATTTTCTTTTCTTTTTACATTTTTATTGCATAATGTAATTATCTTATTATCCTTTATAACAAAAAAACATTAAGCTTTATTCAAGCAGCTTTTTAATTTTTGATTTAATTTCTAAACAATTAAATTATGTCATCTCCCTTTCCCTTGGAATGCAAAAAACTTTGTCTATGATGAAGGAGTTTTTTTTTTTTTCTTTTACATTTGGTTATTTGATAGTAGTTAGGTGTTATTAGAATAACATGATAATTTTATATAAAAAACAGGTCTAGAAACGTGTGAATAATATCTAGCGGGTTCAGATTGTTCATGTGGCGCCCGTCTAGTGGCTAAAACCTTGATTTCAAGGTAGCGGCTGAAGCATCTCTGCATTCCTTTCACGAACAGGTGACACATCTGGTATAATTGTTGTCAGTGTAACATGTATAACCTTTTTTTTTTCTTTTCCCTTGTCTCCAACTCAATTTTCATGCTAGCTTTAAAAAAAAAAATCAAATTAGCTCCTAAGGTTTGTTGTCATCAAGATTTCGTTCCTATTCTCTTTGTTACATTTTTTTTATTTAGAATAATTTTTTAGATTAAGAATTTTTATCAATTTTATCCTTATTCTCTTTATTACAATTTTGTTTATGTAGAATAATTTATAAAGGTAAGGATTTTTTTCAATTACATAACCAAAAGATATTTTCATTCATCAGATTTGGCTCCTATTTTTTTATTATTTATTATATTTTAAATTGTTTTATGCAATTTCATCCTTCTTCAATTTTTTTTTTGCTTTCAAATATACCTTTTTTATTATTGTATATTTTTTGCCAGCAAGATTTTTTTAGATTGATTTTTTTATTTCATTCTCTGACATTTAATTAGTTGGGTGTTTAGCTTTATAATTGAGTTTGGATCTAGCATTTAACGGGTTACGGGTTTAAGAGATTAACCCCAGTTTACAAAGTTGACATGGGTTTCCTTGATTGTCTTTCCTTTTTTAAGTTTTTTTTCTCCATCCTCCAGCAATTTGTTTAAGAGATTAACCCTAGTTCGGATCTAGAATTTTTAGTCGTTTTGAAAATAGCACAGGTTGCCTCAGTTTTTGTTTTTCTTAAGTTTAGCTTTTCTAAAGGAATTTTGTTTTAAAATTAAATTAATTTTATCCTTCTATATTTAATTTTTCAGGTGTTAAGTTTTTGGGTTGAGCTCGGGTCTAGAATTTAATAGATTGCATGTTTGAAAGTTTAACTTAGTTTTACAAGGTTCTTTTAAGCTTTCTTGGTTTTTGTTTTAGTTTTTTTTTTATTTCATTCTACAACATTTTTTTTATTCGCTTTATATGAGATTTATCTTTCTTTTTAAAATAAAAAGGGTTGGCTCATGTTTTTTTTTTTTTATGTTTGTTAAATTTAGCTTTTTTAAAAGAATTATTATTTTTTAATTAAATTAAATTTATTGATTTCATCATTCGACATTTAATTTGGTAGGTGTTGAGCTTCTTAGTTTAGCCCAGATCTATAATTTAACAGATTATAAGTTTAAGAGATTAACCTGGGTTTACAAAGTTTACCCGAGCTTGCTTAGGTTTTTTCTTTTTTTATTCAGTTTTTTTTTTAAATTTTCATCCACCAATATTTTGTTATTTTTGTTTATTCACTTTATATGGGGTTTTCTTATTGTTTTAAAAGTAATAAGGGTTAACTCAAAAAAAAAAAATTCTGATCTTTGTTGAATCTAGCTTTTTGAAAAGGAATTTTTTAAATTAAATTAAATTAATTGCATGAGAGTAAGCATGATATACGCGATTCATAGTGTTTTATTTTTGTTTGCTTTCCGATTCAATGCTCTGGCAACATATGCAACCACTTTTAGTTACCAAAATTTTAGATTTTTCTACTCCTTTTAAAACATTGATATCACGTGGACATCTTTTTTTATGTTGGTAAGAAATTAACCTAGCTTGCAGTGTAATACAAGCAATTTATCTAGTGTTTACTAAACAACAACATGGTGGCAAAAACAAATATGCCAAAAATAACACGATGGCAAAAAAATATGACAAAATAGAATAGCTTCAAATTTATCTTTTAAAATAGCACTAATAGAACAAATTTAATTGTCTCCCATGAAAGTCTGATCATAACAAGTAAAAAAATCATTTGAAAAAAATAAAAATACTTTGAATATATGACAATCTTTTACCAATATCAAGATCTCACTTCGACTGCCCATATGCAATATGCACAAATAAAATTTGGGTTATACAAAGAAAGATTTTTTCTCTAATTCATTCTTGATCTCAACATTTTTATGGAAACTCATTACCAGAAAATTAGGAAATACAAATGGACACATCAATGAAAATATTTCATTGGTAAATTATAGTGAATTTTTCTGACTGGATATGCCATCGTAGTAGCCATCGACGGAATGATGATGTGTCATTTTTATAGACAAAATTATCGACGGATTTAAATCCATTTTAAGAAAAAAAATATTTAATTTATGACCTGACGAGCGATCATCCTCTCTTTCTCTCTTATTTTTCTTCTTCCTCCATTTTTCTCTGCAACAAACACCACAAAACCCCTCCTAATTTTATCACAAATCAACCTATCACTTTGCAAATCCAACCACCCCAACACTCAATTTGTCAGCATCTCTGTTTTGATTCAAATTTTATTAATAATTCTTTGCTTCAAGTAAGCAAAACCACCTGTTTTTTTATTGGAACTCAATTTTAAATTGTTACTTTTTATTGTATATTTTTATAGTATATGTTTTTTTTGTTTGGGTGTTTACTTGTTTTATAGTTTTTTTTTCATAGAAATTTGTTGTATGAATGTATGATTTGTTCATGTTAGGGTTTGTTTGAAATTTTATAAAATTATATTTGTTGGTAAATTGATGAAATGTAATTTGAATTTTTGACTCAGGTGTTTTGTGATGAAATAAATAATAGTTTATTTAATGAGTGCGTTTTATATTTTATCAATTTTATTGTTGAGTTGAAATTTTTGGTAAATGAATAGAAATTTGAATTTATATAGATAATTGATAATGAATTAGTTATAATATTAAAATAGTTTGAATATATTTGAGTTAAATCAATGTTCTGTTGTTTATTTAGTTTACATAATTAATTAATATATGTTAATGTTATCATCAATATTCTATATAGGCTTGACATAACTAATGTATGGTCATTCATAGATGTATCGATATTCACCCGAAAGGTTATGTAGGATGGATTATTATAATGGGGTTCAGGGTTTTATTAATTATACACTATCTAATCCGATAAATATTAGTCGAGGAGGTATTATATGTTTATGTAAGAGGTGTAAAAATAAAAAGTTTCTCGATCCAAAAGTTGTAACGATGCATCTTCTATAAAAAGAGTTCATAGAGAGATACCTATGTTGGTTTGCATATAAAGAACCATATATTTCTCACGAGACCATGGTAGAAAGGATGATTGGGTCAACTTTTAGTTCGAGTAATGTGCATAAAGTTGTAGATGACAATGGTAATCCTTATAAGAATATAGTTATGGATGCAATGAGAATGAATCGGGGTTATGTCGATCAATGTCTAATAATAGATGAATAACCTAATGCAGGTATGATCAAGTTTTTTTTTATCTTTTGAAAGACTCTAACGAAGTATTAAGGGATGGGTGCAAAAATCACAGTAAATTATCGGTTGTTACATATGTGTTCAACATTAAGTAAGATCATGGGTTGAATGAGGTCAATTACGACATCATTGTCAAATAGACAAAAAGCATTTTACCTGAAGGGAATAGGCTGAAAGAAAACTTTTATGTTGCTAAATCTATAATGAAACCCCTTGGACTAGGATATCAAAAAATTGACATATGTCCAAATTTCTTCATGTTGTACTACCTTAAAAATAGAGAGTTGATTGAGTGCAGAATATGTGGGCTTGCTTGTTATAAACTCATAACTGATAGGGGAAGAACTTTTATCGCATATAGAAAACTTAGATACTTCTCAATCACACCTGGACTGCAAAGGTTATTTATATTACCAAAGACTGTTGAGCACATGACATGAAATCATTCATATGATGCAGTGGATGGAGTGATAGCACACCCTTTCGATGGTGAAGGCTAGAAACATTTTAATAGGGTGTATCATCAATTTTCAGTGGAATCAAAGAACATGTGTCTTAGGTAATGTACAAACAGATTCAATCTGTTCGGATTATTTAATGCTTCTTATTCTTGTTGGTCGATGATACTCATGGTATATAACATTTTAATACGGTGTATCATCAATTTTTAGTGGAATCAAAGAACATGTGTCTTAGGTTATGTACAAACAGATTCAATCTGTTCGGGTCATTTAATGCTTCTTATTCTTGTTGGTCGATGATACTCATGGTATACAACTTGTCATCGGGAATGTGTATGAGATCGAAGTTTATGTTTTTATCTACGGTCATACTCGATCTTAATAGTCTAAGTTGAAATATAGATGTTTATCTTCGTTTGTTGATTAATGATCATCCGAGGCTTTGACATATGGTGTATTAAGAAAACAAAATTTTTAGATGAAAACAGGTTTAATGTGGACAATCAATGATTTTCTTGTGTATGGAATGATTTCTAGTTGGATCACGCATGAAAAACTCGCATGTCCATACTATTATTCAAATGTTATTGGTATGATACCACTGACACGGGAATCAAAGTAGATCCCTATCATGGTTTAGTCAAAATTAAAACAAAGGCTAGACTCCACAATGTTGATGATATCTTTGTTTTTGCCAAGTAATGACAACAAGTTTATTACATATATACTCTTTTTTTAGAAAGGGTCGTTTAAGACTTGATTGGTTATTCGTAGTGAAAACAAAACCTAGGGGTCGTGTCTAGGTTTTTCAAGATGACGATAATAAATTAGGAGATGATGTCTTTCAACCTGATGAATCAGTTAATCAATATCAAGTTGCTTCGTTTAATGACCTATAAGAAAATTCAAATTTTCACATAATAGAGAATATTTTTGTTGATGTTGACATTGAGGATTTAAATGATACTTTGAGAACCAACGAACATACACAAGTCAATGAAGATGATGATAGCGATGAAATCAACATAGAAGATTATGATGGATATGACAATGATGAAATTAAAGAAGAAGACAATTCTGATTGATTTGCACAACACGAATGTGTAATGCCATAAACTATAATATGATATTTCTAGATGAAATTAACTTTAATGTAATGACAATAACACTCTGATGCGTCCTATAGTTTTGTGCGACGATCACACTCTAGTGCGGAGAACTGGAACCGGCGTGTTCAGGATTCCGTTACCACACACATTGATGGCTTCATTCTGTTCTTTTCGCATGCGAAACAGATGGTAAGATTTGTTTTTTAATTACATCCATTTTTTTATTTGTTGTTTTTTATAAATATATATTCAACTAACAATAATTTTTTCTTGCAGGCTATGGTTCTTGGACGTGAACTAAGCCCGATGAAGCTTTTTATGGAAATGCACGTGTCGATTGATGATTGTCAAAAAAGGGTGTAACAACTCGTTGATACTCGAGCTCTGCACTTTATGGTATGTTGTTTTCAATCATTTTTTCTTAAGTTATTATTTTTTTTTAAATTTGCTGTTTTTTTAGGTTACATATAACACCGGGTTGAAGAAGAGATAAAGTGACGATCCTTTGACCCATCCGGATCTCAATCCAGATTTTTCATTGGAGGAAAGATCGTTTGGTAGACCTGATAGAAATCGGGTGTACGGTCTCTTTAACACTACGATCGAGTTCTTGTGGACAGCTCATTGTGTTTCAATTGTTGGATGCTCGCAGCGCCTCTATTCTAGATTATTTGTATTTGAACTTATAAATGTTTAAATTTGTACTAAATATTTAATTTTATATTAATTTAATTTTTTTAATTATTTTTTATTTCTGTTTAATAGATTTTTTTAGAAAATATATTTTTAAATTATTACTTACAGGGTTACCAACAGACTATGTTCTTTGGTATATTTTAGAGAGTTGGAAAAGAATTATTGCAGATGTCACTGCCACTATTTACTCACTAACGAAATAAAAGATGGTCTGTTTGACGGTTATATGTCAAATTCATCGACGGACATACTGATGAATGAAAAAAATCACTGATGAAATGACTTACGATTTTTCTATCAGTGATATGTTATATTCAGTGATAAAAGTACCGATAGAATGAAGCACAAAAGGTTTTTTCTTGGCATGCTTTGTCCATCAGTAAATCCATCTATAAAAGTATTACTGACAAACTCACCAACATACATAAATCATCAACGAGAGTTTTTTCGATGGATTATTTTCTTTTGTGATCATGTCGGCAAGTTTTGTGCCAATGGACTATGAGTATAAATATCGATAGAAAATTTCGTCGGTAAAATTAAAATTTTTGATAGTAATCCTAAATTTAATTGCTAGGATGTCTTTTAGAAAACCTAAATCAATATAATAAAAAATAATATCAGTGTTAAGATTAGATGCTTTCACTTTTAATTTTTTAGGAAGGCTTCAATCAGTTAAAGATGAATCTTAAAAAAACAACATAAAAATATAGGGATGAAAAAGGAAAATGAAACCGAACCATTCAAAATTAGCTGTGTCTAATGCAAATTGACCAGTGATACAAATTAATGCTAACAAATCAAAACCTCATGGTGAAATGCTGGTCAATTAAGAAATTGTGTTTCCTCTATTTATTTTTCAAAATTAATTTTGAAATTTGTATTTTTCAAATTATTTACTTTGAATGTATGAAATAATATTAGGGATTCACCTTTGAAATTTTATCTTTAAAATCGTTTTTTTTTTTTTTAAATCTTAGTTTCAATTGATTTGAAGTTGGCTCGAGAATTCATCTCACAATACAGGAAAAAAATAAAAATTTAAGTGGTGGTTGTAAGAAAGATGGATTTTTTTTGTAATAATATTTTCAAGAGTTAATTACTTAGGTAGTTTAATTCTCTACTATTAGATTTTTTTAGAGATATTCGATAATAAAAATAGTCTGAACTGTTGAATTTAGGGTTGTAATTAATTGATTTGTTTTTTCAATTTATATCTTTATCTATGAACCCATGGCAACCATTGATAATACAGAATGAAGTTAATCAAGAAATAAATCTGTATGTAAATATATCATAATTTATTTGGACAACAAGAATAATTAACTCAATAAACAAAAAAGAAAAATTCTTAAATCCACTCCAGTCTAACATAATCCAAGAACAAATCCATCAAACCCTAAGCAACCAAAACGGCAGCAAAAAGCCCCACAGACAAAACTCCACCAATGGACACTTTCTTCAAAACAGCATCTGATGGTTTGGGAGCTTCAGCTGGTGAATAAGAGGCAGTGGGGTTGGCTGGAGCCGGAGTAGAAGATGGAGGAGGCGAAGGAGGAGAGCCAACAGTAGGGGCTGGAGTTGGTGCAGCTTTCGGTGGTGCCTTTGATGGTGATGGTGAAGGAGGAGTAGGAACAGAAGCAGGTGCAGGTGTAGGAGAGTGAGCAGGAACATGAGCTTCTGGTGAAGGTGTAGGAGAAGATTTTGGAGACCGTGCCATAGCAGACCCAACAAGCAAAATCGCCATCAGGGTCATCAAGACAACACTTGTGGAAGCCATGGCAGATACTCAGAGAGAGACACTGTACTTAAGAGAGTTGTGTTCTGTGTTAGAATTGCAAGAGAGGTGTATTTATAGGAGGAAAATATGTTTTTATTAGAGCATGTAGTAAGGCAAAATACACTCTTTTGTGCTGGAATTAGGGTAGGAAATTACACTGCTAAGGAATATAGTTGTCAACAGATAATGATGGTCCCGAGAATGAGATTATTTCACAAGGAAATAATAATAATAATAATAATGACAGTGTAGATTTTTTTTTTTTTTTTGTTATAGTAATATTTGTTTTTAAGAATAGATTTTGTAATTCTAGTGAAAATCGTATGATAATAATTGGCACAAATCTGTACAATCATAGTTAGGATATAAATGATATTATCAAATCAGTCCAAATTAATAATTAAATTGATGATTGTAATTTATTTTTTATATAATTAAATTATAGTTTTGAAAACACAGTGTGATCGACCCTTTTTTATGTTAAGATTTAGAATCTTTTCTCTTTTATTTTTGGTAAAACCTGAAATCTTATTTCTAGGTTTTTCTAACCAATTACGACCATTGATTTGTTAATGAACAATACTTATTTTATTCATATATTTTTCTAATTAAATTATTTGGTAAATTAGCATGAGATGATGTAATTTTTTTTATTTGCAAGCTTTTTTGACACTATAATCAAATTGTTCTAATCATGACCATCCAACTTTTTTACAATATAAAAAAATCACATCAATTTATTTTTCTCTACAATATAAAAAAAATTCATAAGAGAAAAAAAATTAAGAGGGGGAAAAATTAAAATTAAAAATATCTTAAAAGAAAAATAAGTTAAAGGCAAGAAATTAGTTGCTGATGTATTTGGTGTTGTTATGCTCTATACTATTTATAGTGCTACTGCAGAAAATAAGGTGATGATGGTGCAAATACATTCGGTGCTTTTAATATATTTCAAACATTTTTGTACTTGAAAAAAATTGTTATTGACCCGTTGTGGAGCACGAGCCAATATGTTGGTTATTATATTATTACATAACAATTATTTGAAAAAAATATTTTTTTAAAAAAAATATTGAAATGATATTTTTTTTATTTTTTAAAATTGATTTTTTATATCATCACATAAAAATAATACAAAAACATCAACTGGCTCCACAACCAGATCAAAGGGTTTGGGTTTGGCTGCGAAGCTAGATCCAATATCATAAAAAAATAAAATTGGAAATATCTTAAAATATTTTTTTAAAAAAAATATATTGAGATTATTTTTTTATAAAATCTATTTATTATATCATCACATCAAAATAATACAAAAATATCACAACATATTTATCTGAAGTAAAGAAAAAAATTTCAAATTTTTTTAAAGCATTTTTTAAAAGTAAAAACAAACATTGTTTAATAAGAAATTTCAACCTAACCTCAAATGAAAAATAAATTATCATCACCCAATTTTTGTACAATATAAAAAAAGCCCCATCAATTTATTTTTCTTTTACAATATGGAAAAAAAAATTAAATCAGAGAAAAGAAAAAAAAAAGGAAAAAAATAAAATTGAAAATATCTTAAAAGGAAAAAAAAATTAAAGGAAAAAAAATTAGTTGTCGGTGTATTGAGCGCTGTTCTGTCATGCGCTATTCATGGTGTGTATTGGGCGTTGCCCACCTCGATTAGGTCTTGCTGGCCAGTAAGGCCCACATTTATTAGGTCCTGCTAACAGCGTGTTCCGCTTTTAAGGGAAAAGAAATTCAAGTAACCTAACCTCAAATGAAAAAACATTATCATCACCCAACTTTTGTATAATATAAAAAAAATCTTATCAATTTATTTTGTCTTTACCGTATGAAAAAAAAAATTCACTAAGAGAAAAGAAAAAAATCTACAAAGGCAAAAAAACTAAAATTAAACATTTATGAGTTTGGCGGCCCAATAGCCTTGGATTTAGCTGCGAGTCAGACTCAACATCTATTGGAAGCGATTTAGGCAGTTAGACCCAATAGTTTTTTACATAAAAAAAACATAAAATAAGAATGTTCCCAACAACACTTTTTTGCTAAAAAAAACAGAGGCAACATCCCCATGACGCTATAATGTTGTTTGCATTACACACTTTCTATTTATAACATGGTCCACAGTGTAATGAGTTTATGTTTTCAGTAAATGTATAGTGTTTTTCCCACGCCTTTTAAAGTATAATATAATATTTAGCTTTGATTTTTAAAAGAATTAAAATTAATTAAAATAAACAAAATATTTATAAGTTATTTTCTTTCCCTTTTTGTTTTTCAAGATTGCTATTTAAGAGAAATTCACATGATTACGATGTGATTCTCTCTATTGAGTCAAGATTTTGATGGAGCGTATTAGTAAAAAACACGTGTTCCATAGATTTTTGTTAACAATTGAAATCAGTTCTAAAAGTAATGAATAAACTCGCAAAATTATGAATACAGGGTTCAAATTGCCAATCTGATACAAGCACATGGTCTCGAAATAGGGTTTTTCTAAAATCTTAGTTAGAAACTAAAGATCTAGAAATCATATCTAAATATATTAATATATTTCATATCGTGTTTACAGTAATTATAATCTTTTTCTGTCGTTGTTCATGTAATACTAAGGTCAATATTGGAAGAAACTAATTAATTATTTGTATAAAAATAAATACAATATTTGCCAATCAATCATTGATGAACATAATTATTCATTGAATTGGATTATTTCACACAAAAAATAGTGACAATGGCTGTTGAAGATACTTGTATCATTATATGATTGGTTTAGGCTAACACCTTATATATTTTATATCCAGATTTTAGCTTCGTCAATAAAAATAAAAGTATGATTTTTTTGTGTTTAATTGTTTTACAATGATAATATTGAAGTTATTGGTACTTGGTTATAATCTTGTCTTGTTATTATTGTTTGTTTATTTGACTAAAGAGAAGTTTATTAGTTTTTGTATTTTTGGTTCGACGGGTTGATTTAAATTTGGGTGTGTTTGAGAGTGTAGTTACACTTGTTTTTAAAGTATTTTTTACTAATAAATGTATCAAAATAATATTTTTTTATTTTTAAAAAATTATTTTTTTATATTAGCGTATCAAAACGATCTAAAAACAATAAAAAATATTAATTTTAAGCAAAAATAATTTTTAAAAATTTTTAGAAACGCGGTCCAGTCTTGAACTGACTCGCGTCTTAATTTTTAAATTAAATATCTATCATGTTAATTTAGAATGTTTTATACCGAGCCTTTTTTTTTTTGGTTTTTCCTACTTTTTATGTTTTAAAGTTTTTGTGAATAAATATTTTTTTTAGTTATTATAATGATTTTTTTTTCCCGTTAGCAACCATTGTTTTTTTTGTTTGTTTTATTCAAATAATTTGATTAAAAAGGACTATAACTTGGATTATTAGAATTTTTTTAAAATATATTTACATTACCTTAATATTTTATATAAAAAGACCTGTGGTGCAATTCATCTAATTTCAAGAAGGTGTTATGTTGATTTTCATAGTAATATTTTTTTTTTTGCTTATAATGCATTAAAATAATATATTTTTTTATTTTTTAAAATTTATTTTTAATATTAGCATATTAAAATAATTCTGAAAATATATATATTTTTTAAATTTTAACTGAACTCCATTTATAACGCAATTTCAAACGAGATTAATAATAACAATAATAATATAAAAAACAAATTCACTTATCATTCGAGCCAAACCCAAGAACAGTCAAGTATTTGCTTGGAGCCTTCAACACGGTACCCGCCCCAGAGCCACTACACTCTTTACAGCTGAGTAGTTTCTTATGTTAGGAAAACTTCACCATGATCAACAACCGTCACTGCTCCACGCGCCATCACCAATTCCAATATCGTCAATCGCCTCATTTTCAACACCACCGGAATTACCAAAACCAAAAACAAAGCCTTTATATGGTCAGACTTCTGTCAAACTACCGTTGTAATAACCGTTCGGAATCGCCACTCGAAACCCTTATTTCCCAATGTAACCCTAAACCCTGCAAATTCTATACAAACCCCACTTCCACAGTCACCGCTCGTCTATTTTCCACAACCAGAGTGATGCTACAACCGCCGTAGTGTCACTATGGGCGGGGACCATGTCTATACTCCGGTGACCGATTTTGGTTTAAATGAAGGGGAGTTGAATGAGAAGATTAGAGGTCTGTTTAAGTTGTATGTAGAGAAGGTGTTAGAAGGGGAGGTAGTAAAGAAATTGTAGAGAAAGATTGAAGCTTTGGCTGTGGAAATTAATAAATTTGCGAGCTTTTCGAGGAGGCCGAGAGGGGTTATGGTTTGTAATGAGAATAAGATGAAGAAGGAGGCGTTAAGGGTGGAAATGGAGGGGGTTGTGAAGAGGTTAGAGGAGTTTAGGAAGGGAATGAGGTGTTTGATGGATTGTATTGAAGGGAAGGGGATTGGTGACTTGGGGGTTATGAGGGTTTATGATGAGTGTAATGGGAGAAAGATGCGAATTTTTTTTATTATTGGAGTAGGATTCAATTTTTATCAAGAGAGTGTAGAAGGGTCGAAAATGGGTTGCCTATTTACGGGTTTAGGAGTGAGATTTTGAAGATGTTGCATTCACAGCAGGTATGATGATGAGTGTATTTGGCAATGAATGTGTGTATATGTTTGATTTTATGATAAAGGAATATGCATTGATTGATTTGATTCGATTTCAGACTTCAAGCATAGTTGTAGATCTTTTCTTTTATAGGAGTATTGTGATTTGATTTTGGACATTAAGCTTATTCAGTGTGCTTATGCACATTCTTGTATCATTTTTTTTGGATGCGATATGTGATTATGATTTGATGTGGTTTTTAGAGCCTTTTTATGCTGGTGATTTTTTGGTGATTGTACCTTAGAGTTTAGGATGGCTTTTCACCTAAGTAAATGGTTGAAAGTGTTGCGTATCTTTAATACTTTTAGCTTCTTCGTTTGGCTACTATGAAATGTGGATGTTAGCGGGTTCCAGTTGGTATTGGGTTGTAAAAGCACTGAACAATTGGTAGAAATATCTAAAGCTGAATTGTTTTCTTGTTCTTTTTTAACTGAATGGATAAATTCTTTGCACAGATCTAACCTGCTAAATTTTAAATAATCTTTTCTGAAAGCTTTGACAATTAAGTGTTCTTTGAATACATATCTAGTTTATTATGATCTGATATTCTGTATTGAGGTTATGTGAATTGTTTTCTTGACTTAATGATCTAATAATTTATACTGAATCTGTTCTGGTAATCATTTTGAAATCATCTTCTCTAAAAGCTGTTATTTATTAATTTTTTTCCTGGTAACAAAAGGATCTTGAGATTGACAATCAAATTTTCTGTGAATAAGTATCGTTAATTATGGCTGGTTCATGTCAGAACTGATTTGGAATTTCAAGCATATGCATGGGACAAAACGTTGAGCTTCAGGGAAATAGGGAAACTCTACAAATATCCTTTGGATGGATGACACTCACTTTGGTCCCAGGATTGTGGATCTTAAGCATCTTTCTTTTGGGATACACTAGTCCTTGTTCTTTTCTTTTTTCATATTGTTTAACCTAACCCTATGATTTAATACAAGAAATGCCAATTATTTATTATTTCCTGAACCTAATAATCTTGTGCAAACAAATTTGACTATGCAGGTGTCCGCTGCAATTTAGAAAGGAATGAGAATGGCTCTTATAGAGTGCAGATACCTGCTAATGCAACAAAGACTGTAGCAGAGTTGAAAGGCTCCTGGAGTAGCTGATGAATGGAAAGACAGTAAATCATGGTAGCCTCACCCCAATTGTTCTGCAGCTTCTTTCCTCCAGAGATGGCATCATGGTCATGAAGTCAGTGCAGCAACAAATGGGAACTTGCATTCCGTGATAAGCAGCAAACAGATATCCGTCTTTGAGGTGGAGCTATGCCGAATGATCTTGTGAAGAAGGTGGTGGAGAAGTTTGGTCCTGAATTGCTTGGGCTCAAAGAGAAGCTCCCTGAGGCTGAACTTATGCTTAATACAAGGCGACATGTTATCTCTTTTACTGGAAAAAAGGATCTGAGACTTAGAGTGGAGGAGATGATTCATAACTATGCACGGTCTGTCAGTGTTAATAGATCTGTCAATCGATATGAAGGTGATAACATTGCCTGCCCTATTTGCCTGTGTGAGTTTGAGGACTGTTACCAGCTTCAGGCTTGTGGGCACAAATTCTGCCAGTCGTGCTTGGTTGGAAACTGGGCAGAAACTTGTCTTTTGTTTTTTAGACCAAAAAAAACCTATTTTCAATTGAAAACACCTGAAAAACAACATACACAACTCAACAAACCCACTTGTGTCGTTCAAAAAACAAAAAATCAATCCGAGACCCTAAATTTTCCCAAGCCTCGATTTAAGACTTGATTTACTCTTCTGGCAATTTAAATGCCAATAACCACCACCATTTGATCATTTTTGTGGCTAGAATCATGATAACTAATTATTTTCCTTCTCTATTGTTGTTTTCAGGTAGGTCTTTCTTAGAGGGATCTAAAAAAATAAAAGAACTTATAAATCAAAATAAACTTCAACAAAAATTTTGGATTAGACTTATTGTTCTGTTTTAAAGTTTAGTTTCGAATCCTTTGATTTAGTACTTTTACTGTAATTGTAGAGAATGTTACATTGAAAAAAAATAAATTCCGAAAAGCAAAAAAAAGAAGAAAAAAGCATCACATATTTTTTCTTTTAATGTTTTAGGTAGGACATACACAGCAGTTGTTCCTTTCCTGATGTTTTTTATACTTGCATCAACCTTCTTTCCTACGAATCTAACACTTTACTGTTTCAAGATTCAGTTTATTCCTTGTATAACAAAAAAGAAACCCTGAAGTGAGTGGTTGACAAATCCAATCCTACTTCGATACTGCAGCATATTTGTTTGTCTGGTGGCTGAAAACAATCAGTTTCAGTACATTCTGCTATTTATTGACCACCTTGGTTAATCACCCATTAGATTTGAATATCATTTCTTGGAGGCTACAAGTGCTAGAAGAAAACATTACTCTGGTTAATATAATACCATTCCCTATCTTGAAGAGATAATTCTCTACACTGGGACTCTTTTTTTCTTTTTTCTTTGTTTCAGATCTGGGGTTTTGATTTTATAATTATCTGCAGTTGCTTACAAGTTTAGACAATTCTACCGTTAGCTTTTATTCTGAAAATGAACATTATCTGATAACCATTCTCAAATATGAATGATTTCATAATTACAGAGAACATCCATGTTCCATGTGTAGATTCATTTCTTGATTGAAAAGAAACATATACTTTGCTTGTGTTAGTACTTATTAGTAGTACTGCAGTTACAAAGGCAATTGATGATTTCTTCACTGTTTCACTTTCCTTGAGAGTTTTGCTGCACAAGCTTTTCTATTACAGGTTCAACCATCGTCTCTAAGTCATCAATGTCATGCTTCACAGCATCCACCTGCACGTTTTACGAGAAACAATTACATTGATGTTTTAAAGATTGCCTAAACTCACAATTTGCACTCTTTGTTTTCACAAATTCATCAGAAGAGCCCTTCTATTATCTATTTGGTCAAATAAGCCCTTGTATTTTAGATTTCAATCAATTGAGTATAACTTGCTATTATTTGGAAACTTACTTTAGCCAATTGAGTAGGCTTTCTCACTTCTTGAATAATTATCACCAGTTTTTCTTTCATTCTCTTTAATTTCACTCACCCCCACCATTCCCACCTTTTTTTATTTGATTGACAT
>Ga0325404_1002993_pt1 | contig 18043 bp, 9 predicted proteins | sample PopdelMetagenome_18_FD_205664 | JGI IMG/M metagenome (GOLD analysis project Ga0325404, IMG submission 205664) | Populus deltoides microbial communities from Bellville, Georgia, United States - Xylem-Control-R1 | ecosystem: Host-associated > Plants > Phyllosphere > Stem > Wood/Secondary xylem... | reverse complement strand
TAACTGCTACTACACTCCTAAACACCCCTTTATTTGACTAAAAAAAAGCTACGTCCAAAACACTTAGAATTGCTTTAAAGAGTTCAAGAAGGGAATTTTCCTAAAGTTGAATAGAAAAATTTCATGCTTCTTTAAAGTATTTTTTTTGTTTTTATTTTCGACAATTCCATAAGAGGAAATTCTGGTTGATTTCTAATTTTTCTCCAAAGAACATCATTTTTGCTATTATTTATTCAAACCTAACACAAAAATAAAATAAACAAAATGGATAACATAAAAAAAAATACAAAAGATTATTGCATAAAAAAGCCTAAACAAGTTATGAAATATGATCTTATAATATTGTATGTTAGATTAATTCTATTATCATAAAAACTTTATCATCATTCACTCTTGTTAAATTTGAGTTGCTTCATGGAAACAAATAATTATATATATTACGAGTTATACTTTTTATTTTCACATAATTATAAAAATCATTCATATATTTTATTTTTCATATGAGGTGAGAGTACCACTAACAATATATAAAATAATTCATTCTAAATATTTCTTTTTCTTATGATAAAAAAATATTAGTTACTTTTAGTTAAATCTAACGTGAGTTTCTTCCTATGTTTGGCTTTTTTTTTCTTTAATAGTTTTTTTATATAGAGTACTATAACAAAAAAAAAATAGAAAAGAACTTTTTGATGTTCCATAAAAATAAACTAGAAGGATACCTAATTGGAGAGGAACTAGATTCGGTTGGGATCCCTTTGCACCTGTTGTCCTATTAACCACTTCTCATTTTCTGTGTGTCATTTGTTTTGAAAAGTTATTTTCAGAAATTATTTTTTAAATTTTTATATATTTATTTATTATTAGAAAAGTTGGTTAATGAAAAATATTTTTTAGTTAAAGAAAAATTTAACTTAGTTTTCAAGAAAGTGTTTTTTTATTTTAGATGGAAAATATTTTTTAAAAGTTGTGAAAATTTTAAAAATATCTTGTTATTTATTGATTATATCAAATTTGATCATTAATTTTTTAATTATTATGCATTTTGTTTTGTCCCTTATAATTTGATTTAATTTAGTTTTTATATCAACTCTGGTCTTCATTCTTTTATTGTTATTTAATTTTCTCTTGTACTTTTCTTAATTGAAAATTTTATCTATCTATTAGATTTGGTTCTTATATTTTTTTATTGTTATTTATTTTTATTTGAAATAATTTATAAACTTATTAAATTTTATCATCTTTTAATTTTTTTATTTGATAAATTTGGTCTCTATTATTTTAATTTTTATTATTTTATTTAAAATAATTTATGACATCAGATTATTTTTTAATTTTATTCTCCTTTAATTGTTTTATCTATTAGATTTTGTCCTTATTCTTTTAATAAATTTAAAAAAATTAAAAAATTAATTCAACTTATTTTCCATAACTTGACTAGATACTATAAAATATTTTTTAATTTATTTTTCACAACATTATCAAACATAAAAAAATTCAAAATTTTAATTTTTATAAAAACTATTTAAAAAAACTATTTTCCAACATTAAAAAAAACTCCTATATCACTAATACAAAAACTTAATTGACCACCTCGAGGCAGGCACAGATTCCCATACCGTGATTGGCGCGTGGAGATATCCATTCATCCGTGACGAGCAGTAGTCCCTTCAATTGTAGTCCCAATCAAGTAGAACAGGACCCACGCGGATAATGGAGACTGGATTTTGCCAGCTGCGCCTACAATGAAGATCATACGCTTGGTATCACTCGACCGTTCTGATGCCGACGTCCGTTAGCTCCATCACAGAGGAGTAACAGACACTCTGACGGCGAGTCACGGCTAGTACTTGAAACAGTACAAAATGAGACAGTGGGGCACTACTGCTCTATCTCACCAAGATACAATCCTACAATATTATAAATTATTAATTATTAATTATAAAATAAACCAGAAGGATAAGTCTTCACTATTTCAATTATATTCCCTCTCTCGACTTTTTAAATTCAGTACATGTAGTTTTTTTAATTGATATTTTTATATTTAATTTTAATTTTATTTTAATATTTAATTTCATTATTTTAAAAGAAAAAAGTGAAAGTTATATGAGGCAGTACCGCTTTATCTCATCAAGATATCATCCTGCAATATTACAAATTACAAATTATTAATTATAAAATAAGCCAGAAGGGATAAGCATTCATTATTTCAATTATTTTTCCTCTCTCAACTTTTTAAATTCGATCCAAGTAGTTTTTTTAATTGATATTTTTATATTTAACTTCATTTTTATTTTAGTAATTAATTTCATTGTTTTAAAAGAAAAAATAAAAGTTATGTGAGGCACTACTGCTCTATCTCACTAAGATATCATCCTGTAATATTATAAATTACAAATTATTAATTATAAAATAAGTCACAAGGGATAAGCATTCATTGTTTCAATTATTTTCCCTCTCTCAACATTTTGAATTCGGTGCAAGTAGTTTTTTTAATTGATATTTTTGTATTTAATTTTATTTTTATTTTAGTATTTAATTTTATTATTTTAAAAGAAAAAAGCGAAAGTTGTCAAAAAACTTGGTTCCAAAATTTCAATAAAAACAATTTTAATGTTAATGAATTTATCTTTAAAAACAATTTGATAGAGATGATTTTGTTTTATAATAATACCAAAAGAAAATATATCGAAACTTAAAAAAATTATTTATATTAGACGTGATTTTGAGTTTTCAAAGTAATTAGAAGATATCTGAGATCAAAATAGAAATGACCCTGAAAAAATAGAAAACCTTGATTTTCTAGCTTATCACAAGTGGTAGAATTTATTGCAAATGATGATACTTTCTTTGTTTAAACAATGACAAAGTCATCCGATGTTTTAAAAAATGATCAAGCGAACAACCTACTTAGATTAAAAAAAAATAGATGTCAGGCTAGCTTTTTAGGGCCAACACAAAATAGGTTAGATAAACAGCATCGACTTTCATTTTTTTTTTTTGCTTTGTTTTCTTTTTTATAATAAAATTCTCTTCAAATAATTTATTAAAATGATGTTTAAAAAATCGTTTGGTTATTCAAAGTTTTCAAATAGGAGTAGAGTTTTTTTTTTGTAATATTAATAATTACCTTATGAAAAGTCATTTATGTACTTAACATGCATTTGTTTTTTATAAAATTTACTTGTGAATATTCAATAAAATATTTATTTTATTATTATTTTTACTATCAATTTTTTGCATAATTTTCTCAAATTAATTAATTTTTTATACAATCATAAAAATTATAAACACATATAATGTTTTTTATTAAAACTTACTTTGTTGCAAGTCAAGAAATTTAATGCATTGAATGAAATATTGTTTTCACAAACAAGCAAGGTGTCATCTTGGTTTTTTTTGAAAAAAAAAATAAAGTGAATGATATCATCTACATGGGTTAAGAAAATCAAGCTCAAGCGTATTAATACTTACTTTATGAATATTATATTACCTAATACTCTAAACAGTACTTTCCTCACGCTACTTTTTTTTTTGTTTTGTGTTTTTGTTTATTTTTTTGTTTTGTATTTTTTTTTTCCCCACATTTTTTTTCATTTTTTTTTGGGCTTTACATGTTTTTTTTTCTTTTTTTTCCAAAATTGTCTTCTTCTTCTTTTTTTGTGTTTTTTGTTCTTTTTTGTTTTTGTATTTTTTAAAAAAATTATCTTTATCGAGTGTGTTTGGTATTACAGTAGCTCTTGCAATTGTAATTTGAAAAAAGTTGTTTTATAAAAAGTACTTTTAGTTGAGGTTGGTTTGAAAAAATAGGTGTTTGGTTAAAACTGTGGTTGAAATTGAGGTTGGAAAAAAAATAGTTTAATATGTTTGGTTAAAAATGCTTTTGAAATTGAGATTATAAAATAATTTAAAAATATATATATTAATATTGATGGTTTTAAATTTAAATATTGTAGAACTAATTACTCCTATTACATTATGAAATAAAAAATACTTTATATAAAATATTTTTTATTATTCCATTAAACTAATTTCATTACGTACAAAATTCATCCAATAAGAACTATAGTTTTCATAATTTTTTGAGCGTAGATAAAATATTATCAGATATAAAATTGATATTACAGTGCGAGTGAATTTAATTCACTCTATACTAGTTTTTCAGGAAAAAAAATATTGTTCACATCACACTGCAAGTGAATTTAATTCACTCTAAATTAGTTTTTTTAAAAAAAAACTGTTAAAAAAATTAACACACTGAAGAAAAAAAATATTCACGTGAACAGTGCAAGTGACTTACACTGTTCATTAAGTGAAACAGTGTAAGTGAATTGCACTATTCATTGTTTTTTAAGTGAACAGTGCAATTCTCTTGCATTATTCACATGAACAGTGTATCAATGTACACTGTTCATGTTAATGCATTATTCAGTGAACAGTGCAGTTAGCATGCATAATGAGCAAGAAGCAGCATTTGGCTACTTTTCCTTTTCCCGCGTCTCAGACGCAAAAACATGTAGGGCTCATACACAGTAAACTGTGTATTTTTCTTTACCAAACGGCTGCAAACTGCGTTTTAATTAAAACGCAGCCGCAGCCGCGTAGCCAAACGGGCTCTTAATATTGAACTGGTTGAAAATTTAGTTATGTAGTTTTTTTCTTTAAAACATTATGAATTACTACAATGTTTCCCTACATGGCTTTTTTTCTTCTTTTTTTTTTAAATAGTCTTTGTAGATTTTGCTTCGTAGTTTTTTTAGAAAAAACACTGTGGATTGTTACAATGTTTCCCCACATGGTTTTTGTTTTACTACAGTGTTTCCCCATATGTTTTTTACCAAAATTATCTTTGTCAATTTTTTTTTAATATTGAGCTGGTTGAGAATTCAGCTTTAACTTTCCCTACATGTTTTTTTTTATTTTTTTTGCTTTTTTTCCAAAATTATCTTCTTCTTTCATTTCAATTTTTTGTGTCTTTTTTCATAATTATTTTTGTTGATTTTATTTTTTTAATATGGAGCTGGTTGAAAATTTAGCTTTGTAGTTTTTTTCTTTAAAACATTGTGAATTACTACAGTGTTTCGCCACATGGTTTTTTTATTATTTTTTATGATTTTTTTTGTTTTTTTTCAGAATTGTCTTTGTCGATTTTTTTTTTCATATTGAGCTGGTTGAGAATTTAACTTCGTAGTTTTTTTCTTAAAAACACTGTGGATTGCTACAGTGTTCCCCCACATGATTTTTTTTATTATGATTTTTTTCAAAATTATCTTTATCGATTTTATTATTTTTAATATTAAGCTGGTTTAAAATTACAACTGTAGATTTCCTCATGAAACACTATAGATTGCTACTGTGTTTTCCTACATGGTTTTTTTTCCTTTTGTTTTTTTTTGTTATGACTTTTCCTAAAATTTTCTTTGTTCATTTTATTTTTTAAATATTAATCTGATTAAGAATTTAGTTTTGTAGTTTTTTCCTTGAAAACATTATGGATTGCAACAATTTTTCTCCAAATATTTCTTTTTTATTTTTTTCATAAATTCACGACAACACACAAACATGCCACAAGCTCGCGACATCCGGGCATGACATCTAGTATGAACCTAAAATGCAAATTTTTAAAACAACTTTTCTCATGAATATTTAATGAGAATATAAATATCTATTTTATTATTTGTTTTGTTATTGATTTTTATATAATTTTTTCAAATTAATTATTGTTTTTTTTTCATATCATAACATAAAAATTATAAAGGCATGTTTTTTAATTTTTTTTAACTTGCGTTTGAAATTTTTATTTTATTAAAAAAATCATACTCTAATAAAAAAAATATGAAACAAAATTGAAACACATGAATATGGAATGAAAGTTTTGATTAAAGGAATGCTTTTTTCTCTCTCATTGATTTAACTTTTTGGGATTCTTATGAATATTATTTAAATTTCCTTAAGTTTTTATTTAAAGAATAATATGTTGATAAAAAAAATATTTTTTTCTCAAAATAAAAAAAAAAAGAAAGAAAAAGCTTGAACTGAAAAGATAAGATTTGACTAAAAAATACATTGTTTTTAGAATTTAAACCGCTTGATTTTTTTAGATATTTTTTTAATTAATTATTATAAAATTCAATAATTTTTTTTTTTAAAGGCAATACAATAGCCTGCAGGCAAACTTGCTCATGGTTAACAAAAAAGGAAATGATAAAATAAAGTGATTGATGGACGTCATTGATTCAATTAATTTTTTCAATTGTAAACTCTTGATTTATTTAATCAATGGGAAAATAGTGAATCAACCCTCAACCAAATTGTTTTTTTTAAATCTTAGTATAAATAAAAAGAACTTAAAGTAATAATAAAGTCTTTTTGTGAATTAAAGTAATCAAATCAAAAAGGTAAATTTATTCTAGATGCTTATAAGTCAAGAAAATAAAATTTATAAACTCTTTTAATTTCTAAAAAAAAATATAAAACTTGGTTTCCATTTATTTTTCAGAAAATAGTTCTTTTGGAAAGTAATTTCATAAAAATTAAATTTATACACTCTTTTAATTTTTTTTTTAAATAATCTAAAACCCTAGTCTCTTCCAAAGCTATAGTATTAGATTGTCTTGTTTCGTTTTTTTTTTTTATGTTCCATAGATCTAGATTTTGTATTTGGATCTTTGTAGTTGCAGGTCAATTATTTGTTCTCCTCGTTCTTAATGATATTCTCCTTTTAGATAAAAATAGGTTCTTGCTAAATGGAGGAAACTAATGCAGATAAGTGGTATTGAATATTTTATCAATTGGATCCAGTAGTATATTTTATTCTCCTGTTAATTTTGGGTGACTCAAAACTAAAAAATATAATTACAATATACAATCAGTTTCTATATATATAATTCATTTAAGAGGTTTAAGTGGTATTGAATATTTTATCAATTAGATCCAGTAGCATATTTTATTCTTTAATTTTGGGTGATTCAAACCTAAAAAACATGATTACAATATACAATCAGTTTTTATATATATAATTCATTTAAGAGGTTTTTTTTTTTAAAATAACAAGTTATAATTTATATGGATGTCTATCTATTTGTACTTATTTACTATAATAAAAATGTTATTTTCTTTAGAAAACATATATTCTATTTCAGATAAAAGTTGTCTTTCAATTTTCATTTGCTATCACTTAGTAAAATGATACACACACACACATATATATATAAAATTTCTTCCACTCATAATTATTTGTAATATAGAATCAAGGTAAATTATATTAATGTAGCTATTGTTAGTTAAACTAAATAAAAGTTAGAAAAATTAACAAAAATCATCTTAAAGTTTAAGAATATATTACAAAAATCTGGTTATACACTTAAAATGTCCTTAATATTTTTAAAATAATATCTCATAACAAAATTATTAATTGCATTTTGGAATAATAAAATCACTAGAATATATATATTAGAAGGATTTTTATCCTAAAAAAGCATATCTAATAATCTTCTTTTTATATTAAACTAGATAATTATCCACAAGTCGGTGTGTTTCAATGAAAAAAGTTTTCATTACATGTAAGTATAATTGCACTAAAAACTTTGGAAGACATGAAATAATAGGATCTAAAATGTTAAATTTAAGAGTATTTCATATGATTTTTCTTCAAATTATTGCGGGTCCCCTATGAAGTGAGTTGAGACATTATTTTCTACTATAACTAATGTTGAGGTATTTTTATTTTCTATTTTGACATCTTCAATATAAACTCTCTATTGTTTTCAGTGAGATAATGATCCCACCAACCTTTGAGTTGTCCTATAACACCATAGATTAAAGCTTGAGCTATTTTATTGTCATATTAATTTTTAAATTTATAGGTAGTTGCTACCATTTTTGTTTCTTGGATTTTATTAATGATATTATGTTCATTATACCCATTTATATTCCATTCTTAAATATTTTGATCATCATAATAAACTTGGTTTGATAAGATACATCTTCTATTTGAATATCAAGAAGTGTTGGTATGTTATAATAATGTTTGATTTTGGGTTTTTGATGTTGGCTTAACCTAGAACTTCTAATTTTATTAATGACAAGATTCTGTTAAAGTTGATTAACAAAATCTTTAATTTCACTTTAAGTACTTTCATCTTTATTTATATGACCAATATTTGTTTTGATGAGTTTTTTTTTTTTCAATTTTAATGAATCTAGTTTTGAGTAATAATTTTGATGAGTTCTTCTGATGAGAATAGTTTAATCATTTGATCTTTTGATATTTGAGTAGGCAATAAAAACGGATTTGAAATAGTGAAAGTTTTAAAAGTTGATGACCGTGCTCTTTCTCCCCTCTGAGAAGTAAAAGAGGTCACATTGGACTTGATGGACTATAATTATTGGGCTATTATGTGTAAAGTTTGATTGGTGTAATTATTTTGTGATTGTAGTGATTTGATATCCTTTTAGGAAATAAAATTATTGTTATCAACTATAATAGACTTGAAAGGGGTTCTTATAATTTCATTTTAATAAAATTTATTTATGAAAATTTATTTTGATTTCTCCAAGACAAGAATGAGTTGAACTTATTTAATTGTTGGTTGTTGTATACCAAATTTATTTGGAGGTGTCTGAACATTTACTTGTTTTGATTGAAATTGCTAGGTTCGTGATCGATTAAAAAATGAAATTGCTTAGTTTTAGGTTTTGAAAATTTGATTTCTTAGTTCGGTATTTTTTATTGAATAAAAATCATTTCTTTATTTTTCTTTATTAATTTGAAATTCATTTTGAATGATATTTAATTGACTTATGTATTGCATTTCGATTTAAGTGAATGGCATAGTAGAAGAATCTATTTTTTCTTAAACTTCAAAGGTACGAGGAATACTAGTTTCACTAGTTTAATAATATGGTTCAGGGACAATTATATTGAAATCTACCCCTTGAAGATTTGAAGGTCTTAAGCTAGAAGAAATATCACTTGTTAATTTTCTAGGTTTTAGGTTTGTAACTTTGATAGGGTCATGTCTAGCTGATTGAAAGATGATCTCAGTATTTCCAAGGTGATCTTCTATGATTTAAATTATTTCTATATGGTAATGATATAGAAATACTTACTTGTAGTAATTTTTTAATTGTTTGTATATTTAATCCGATCACATTACTATAGTTTAAGCACTTGAATATTTGAATTGTGAGGATTAACTTCTTAAAGGAGAGTATGATCTCTATATAGCTTTTTAAGGGCTTTTAGAGCTATATTAGTTGCCAAGACTTTATATTATATTCTATAAATAGTTGTTATATATCGGGAGTCTTAAAGCATATCAAATAGGGTTTTGATATTTAAAGTTAAAGTTTTAATGATATTCGAGTCGAATAACGACACGATAAAATTCGAGTAACAATAAAATATATTGATCCATTAGCAAGGTTTTATTGAAAAAAAGCAAGTAATGAATTTGAAAAGGTTGTAAATCTAACATTTCTTAAACAAATGAATATAGGGGAGTCTAAACCTAGAAGATGAAGAGGTTTGACTGCAATTTTAACTAGACCTATATGAAGAAATTTATACCTTTCTTTAAATTTATCTATTTGATCAGGTTAAATCAAATGAAGGATTTTTACTTCAGAATTAACATGTAAAGTTTATTCAATAGCTTCTATTGAATAATCCATTATATATATATATTGAATAATATCTCGATTTTCAAAGGAATTCAGATGCATAAACTTACTACTGCTAGAAGATCTCGATGATGATCTAAACAACCTAAATATAATTTAAACATAATAAAAATAAACATATGGAATATAATCTAGAAATAGAATGATATCAATACTAGCGAAAGTAAATAATAATGAAGTTTAACAAGTTATGCCTAATAATGAGAAATCCACTAGGACCACTATAACACATGATAACGGCTAACAAAGTTGACCAATAGATTTATTGGCTTACCAACACTGTTGGGAACACTTTGAGAAATGTTTTTTTGCTACTTATAACAAGGCTTTGATACCATCCTTGTTGGATCGGATCGGGAATTCAAAAGTATTTTCAAAGCTAACAAATATTTAATTATTGTTTTTTAATGTTTAGAAACAGAAATAGAAAACATAAACCTTTTATTGAAAAAGAGAAATATTTTACAAGATGAATAACAACATTATAAGGCTGGTTATTTTCTAAAGTTTAAATTGAAATAAACTCTAAAAACACACTCTATCCTTTTATAATATTACAATACATATATATAGTTGAGCACACAAACTTGAAATTTGCTTGAATTCTGAAATCATCATGAATGATGTTTGTTGACTGTGACACTTTTCTGCCAATGAGAAATGAATTGTTGTATATAAAAGTTGATGTTGATCATTGCCTACCACATGATAATTATTGTTGTCTTCTAAGGATAAGATTCTTGAAATCATTGTTGAAGTCTTGTCGGTTTGTTAAGGTGGATGATGATGTCATGGGTGACATCATAGAGGAATCTAAATTATTGAACTATTTGATGAGTCTAAAAGTCATACAATTGCCTCATCATGTTGGGATTATAATATGGATCTTTATTGGCTAGGGTAGGATCTTTTTCTTCATTAGAGGAACTTTAATTTATAATAGGGCTTCTTAGAGTTTCTTTTTATATTCAGATTTAGAACTAGAAGATGTAAGGTCAGCTTGAGTTTTGCTTTTTTATGTTAAAAATATTGGGTAGAAGATGAGAATGATGATGCAGTTTAGTCTCGAGGAAACTATAACTATAATTAAACAACTTGATAGTAAACTTGGTCTTTATTGAATTGATGTCACCAGTTTACCTTAATATATCTCATAACATCTGGGCAGTAGTTAACCTCTTCATTTACATCATGTATTATTATGAAATTCCAATATAAAATCCAAAAGACCCTAAAAGAAGAGATGAAATGTAAAGATGCATGAACATATTTTGAAAGTATTTTAATCTAAGGCTTTTGAAATATTTTAAAGAGGAATTTTATATGTTGGAGAAAAGTATTGCCACCATTTGTTTGAAAACCATGCTAGAAAAGTTTTTGGACATCTTTTATCAAAATGAATAAACCAAGAATGATCATAATTCTTTGGGTAAAGAGTATTGAACCATGCTTGTTGATAGCCAAGATAACTAAATCCAAAAGGTTAAAATTTTTGAGAAAATCTTTTGTGGGTATAAAGATTTTGGTTCCAATCTTGATACGTTACGACCTTTAAAATCTTCATTTTAGAATATACAATTTCGGAAGAATTATTTGTATCATGTTTATGAGTTATCTCGTCCAAGTCAGTTTTAATCAAGATGAATTCATGAAATTGTTTGGTTTTTTTTTTAAAGTCTTTTAGGGAAATTTGAATTAAAAAGGGAAAATATAAGGGATGATTTTATTAGAATCTTCATTATAATTTTTTTTTTCTAATTGATAAATATACATATCACAATTCCCCGATTTATATGGATTGACATGTTTCTTTTGAGAATATTTTGATGGAGTGTTTAAAATGGGTTTTTGTATTGTGGTTTACAAAACTTGAGAATAGTTTGAAGGTGAGGCAGTAGGACTAGAGGAATTCGACAGGATTGAAAATTAGTTGGTTAAGGTAAAAATTGGTTTCACGGAAGGAGGCCTGACCTAGGTTAAGTGAATTGATCTTGAATGAGTTATGACATATGACTCTTTAGTTTTCTTGACTATTGTGCTCATCTTGAACCCTGTAAAAATTCTCTAAAGAGAAAATCTGGAAGAGAATTAATGTCACCTTTGATAAATTCAATTTTAAAATCAAAGCTTGAAAGTATAGCTTGCCATCTAGCAAAAATATGTTTTGAAATAATATTTTGAGCATCTTTTTCAATGACATATTTTGTTGATTGACAATCAATTCTTAAAAGAACTTTTTTAAGAATTAAATTGTCTTAAAAATATGATATGCATAAAACAATTAATAAAATCTCTTTTTTAATGGTTTAATATATTTTGTTTGAGTACCCGGTCATATACTAGAATGATACCGAACAACTTGTTTATGATCTTAAAATTTATGTTTAAGGATCTCTCCATAACCTGTATTTGAGGCATCAATTTTGACAATAAAAAAATCCTTAAGACTCGATTTTTGAGAAATTTGACAATTTCGGTTATTTAAGGACTCCAGGAAAAAGGATTTTTCTTGAGTCTCTTGTAGAGAGGTTGACATATATGGGGGGGGAATCAAAGACATAATTGAGAAATTTAAAAAACCTTTGAAGTTGAGTTTGATCCTTGATTTCATTAGAGAATTTATCAACAAACTCAATTCCTCTATTAATTGGAGTTATAGATCCTTGATAAATGTTATATCCTGAAAATCTAATTTTTATTTGACATAATTTGACTTTTAGAGTTGAGATAATTAGTCCATTTTGTTTAATGATATTGATTTTTTTTTGTAGATGACTAAAATGTTTAGTGATTGATTTTTTAAAAATACCAAGACATCATCTATATAGACAATTTAGAATTTTGAACAAAGATATAGGCATCTTTTATATAGACATCATTTATATATCATTCATGACTTTTTGAAATTCTGAAGGGGCAATTTTAAGACTGAAGTTACATTCCATTCGTAATGTTCAAAAAAGACAATGAAGGCTTTTTGTAGCAATCCTTTTCATCTATTTGAACTTGCCTAAAACTAGATTTCTTATCAAAGTTTAAGAATATTGAAGTGCTATGAAGTCTTTTAATGAGATCTTTTTTATTTGGAATAGGATATCTAATCCATTGAAGAGCTTTATTGAGTGTTTTATAATTGATGACAGTCTTTAGAGCTCCTCATTCAATCTCAGTTTGATTTTGTACATAAAAACATCACAAGACCAATAAGACTTGCTTGGCCTAATTAAACCTTTGTTAAGTAATTCATTGATTTCTGTTTTGCAATATATGAGTAATTCTTGACTCATTTGAATAGGTTTGACTTTTGTAGGGATTTTTCTTTCATCAAATCCCTTTTCATATGGTAATTGGATTGTATGATGTTTTCTGTTTCAAAAAACATTTGGTAGATTAGAAATAATTCTTAAAATTGTTCGACTTTTTCTTGATTATGAGAAAGCTTAATTTCTTCTTCAATTTTTTTTATAATATACCTTTTGATTTAATAAATATAGGTGTTTCTTTTTTTTAATTACAAAAATCGATTTATAAATTGACTTGTTTTGAAAATTATTTATTTTTATTGGCCTAGAGGATAATATAAACTTTAAAATTATTTTTTGACCAAATATTTTTGTGTTGATATCATAACTATTTACTTTAAAATGGTATATTTAATTTAGAAAAGGAGTTTGTAAAATGATTTGTTGAGTCATATCCTTAACAAGTATAAAAATGTTCTTGAAACAAATTATTTAATTGCTTATGTGAACATTTAATAACTTGTAATTAATTTAAAGTTTTTTTTTTCATTATTGCTATTTAAGGTTTCTGTTGTTCTTTCATAATATTTAGTTGGCACTAATCCTTCTTGAATACAATTTTGATCTGCTTTAGAATCAATAAAAGAAATGGTTTTGATTCAATGTTCATTGTTGATGACTAATGTTATTTCTATTTATTATTTTGAACTTTTGTTTTTTTTAATTATTGTATTTATGAATTATTCATGCGAGATTTAAGTTATTATATTATTTTGAGATGTTTTAGATAGTTCTTGATTTATAATGTCTTATTGATTAAGAAGATTATCTTGTTTTTCTAATAATAATAATTTTAATATAGTTTTATTATGATCATGTTAAAGTTGTCTTAGTTCTTCTTTGATTCTCTAATTTCCTACTGCAAGTCTTGAATTGTAGTTGAGCTTTATTGTTTAGAAAATTAATTTAGAATTTGTTGAAGATTATATGGCTTTATATTTCTTGATCTATTTTCATTTGAAATTTGAAATTAGGTCTTTTTTGATATCAAGGTCTTGGATTTTTATTAATGACATCCAATCTTAAATTTTTCTCTTGAGTTATTACATTAATTTGTTTGTATGAATAGGTACAAACTGTTGGACTATAATTATTTTTTTCTTGATCATTACCTGATTCATTTGAGGTTTTATTATTTTAAATTACTAACATTTCAATGCTAGATTCATTTTAAACATCAATGTTGGTATCTGAATTGAGATGGTTGAGAAATTGATTTTTGATTTTGTTTTCTATTTCTAATTCTTAAATTTGTTTTTTCATTTTCATTATTTTATAATGACCTGCTTGATTGCATTTAAAACAAGTTGGTTGTTTTGAAATTGTGGTTTTTCATCATATATATGGTTTATTTGACTATTTTCTCTTATACGAGGGTTTATAATAATGTTTAACTTTTGATTTTTGTTTTCTAATTTTTTTATGCTTTCTTGAAGGTGCCATTAAGTTTTCATTCTCATTTGAGTGTAGAATGAAAGAATGAACCTAATTCTTTCTTACTTTTATAAAGTTATTTTTTTTTTTTTGCCTTAAGCTTGAGATCAGTACATTAGGGTAACCTTTCATTATTAATGTAAGTTATGAGGCCTCAATATGATAATATTTCATAAGGTATTGATCAATAATGTAGATTTTTTATTCTTAACCTGACCTTTTCTGCAAAAAGTTCGGGAAGTCTAGAAAAAAATATTTCTTTCCAAAAAGAGTGCTGACAATCTTTTTTAACAAAGATTTTCGACAGGAAGGGATCCTTGTACCATCTAAAATCTTGAAGTTTAGGAAATGTTAAATTTGAGAGTATTTTAGATGATTTTTTTTAAAACTGTTGTGGGTCTCCTATAAAGTGTTTGGTAATGGAAAATATTAGAGTTAAGACAACATTTTCTACTATGACAGGTATTAAAGTATTTTCATTTTCTATTTTAATATCATTCAATACGAGCTCTTTATTTTTCTTAATGTGATAATGATCTCACCAACCTTTATTGTGGCCTATAAAACCAGAGATTAAAGCTTAAGCTATTTTATTGTTAGATTGATTTTTGAATTTATATGTAGTGACTACCATTGTCATCTCATGAAGTTTATTAATGATATTATGTTCACTATACCCGTCTATATTCCATTCATAAATAATATGACCATCATAATGAGCTTGGGCTTAATAAAGTAAGTCTTCTATTTGAATATTAAGAAGTGTAGATTTGTTATAGTAATGTTTGATTTTGTGTTCTTCATATTGGTTTGACTTATGATTTTTTTATCTTATTAATGACAAAATCTTGTTGAAATTGATCAACATGATCTTCAATTTCACTTTAAGCATTTTCATATTGATTTATGACCGACATTTGTTTTGATGAGTTTTTTTTTTTTAATTCTAATGAATTTAGTTTTTGAGTAATCATTTCGATGAGTTTGTTTTATGAGGATAATTTAATAATTTGATTTTTTGGTATTTGGAGAGGAAAGGAGAGTGAATTTGAGATAATGAAAGTTTTAAAAGTTGATGTTCAGGCTCCTCCTTCTCTTTGAAAAGAAGAAAAAAAGACCACATTCAACTCAATGGACCATAATTGTTGGGCTATTGTGTATAAAATTTGAATGGTGTTATTATTTTGTTACTTTATTGACTTGATATCTTTTCGAAAAATAGAATTAGTATTATCAACTATATAAAACTTGAAAGAGACTACAATAATTTCATTTTGATGAAAATTTATTTTGATTTCCTTAAAAAGAGGATGAGTTGAACTTATAAAAGATATATCTTTTCTATAAATTTTCAATCCATGTCTTCAAGAACATTGAGGAAACATATTCTGATATTAATAAAAAGAAAAGAAAATCTAGAAAAAAAAATAAAGGAAAAGGTTAAAAAGATAAAAATTACTTCTTTTTATATATATTTGAGATCGTTAGAGTTTTATTTTAAATGAAATTTAGTTTTTTCAATTGTATTTCTTTAAAGATAAAGATCAAATTAAATTCTTAAAACTCTAAAAAATCCAAAAATCATCCAAAAATATGTGTGTATCCAAAATATATTTTAGATAGAGTAAATCTTTTTTTTTTCTTTTGAATATTAATTTATGCTACAAAATATAAATGTTAATTCTACATACCTTAAATAAAATAGTTATAACCATAATTGTAAAAGTTTGACAATTGTTTGATACATTGGTTTTAAAGCAATAAATTCATCATATTATTATAAAATTGAAGGATGATACATGCATCCCTCCAATTCATGCATGGAACACCTTTTTTTTTGGATTGAGTGTTGCTGTCTTTTTTTTCATTTTAAAAAGGTAGTGTCATTATTGATACAACTTAATAATAAAATGACAGAGTACAAATAACTTTAGGATATTGATGCAAGAGGTATTTAAGAAAAATTATTTTTCTTTAATTACTTTTATTTTTTTCTTGTTTAAGCTAGAAAATTAAATAATATACTTAATAATTTTATTTTTTTTGGTTCATTTAGGATTTTTATTACCTTTCCTTTATTTTCAAGTTTTCTAGTTCATTTAGGTTGAATTTTAGATTTATTTAAAAATTTATAAACCTCGTAGAGAGACAAACTATTTGGAAAAAATTATTCGATAATAAAATTACAAATTAGGATTTCTAAGTGATTTTTTTTAATATTTTATGTTTTGTGCTTGATGTTTTTTTTTTTTTCGTGTTGCTTCTATCTATATCAGATATGCATCAAAATCCACCAATTCTATATAACATATTGTAATTTATAACAATCATATTTAGAACTAGCTTGGTAATGTGGTTGCGGTTGTTTTTCAAATAACTTTTCGTGCCGAAATGCATGCCAATGATTTTTTTTTTATTTTTTTTAAAATTATTTTTGACATCAGCATATCAAAACGATCTAAAATATACAAAATATATTAAATTTTAGCAAAAAAAAATTTAATATAGTAAATTTATTGCTTATAATTCACTACTTTTGCAAACATTTAATAGCAATATTTATAGTAAAATGTTCATTACTTTAAACTATCAATGACTCATTTAACACTAATAAAAAAACCATACAAAATTATTCATTATCATCTTTGTTCTGAAACTTAGTTGTTAGCAAAAACAATTTGTATATGAATAATGTAGGATTTCAATGAAATAAAGTTTAATTTATTTTTTAAAAGTTAAATAAAATAAAATTTCAGATATTTATAACCATAATTTAGAGTAAATTTTTTTTTCTTTTGAATATCAATTTATAGCTACAAAATATAAATGTTATTTTGAATACTTAAATAAGATAGTTATAACCATAATTGTAAAATATGTTTGTTAAATATTTGGTATATTGTTTTTTAAGCAATAAATTTATCATATTATTATAAAATCGAATGATGGTATATGCATCCCTCCAAGTCATGGATGGAAAACACATTTTTTTTCCAGATGGAGTAGTGCTGTTATTTTTTTTTCATTTTTAAAAAAATAGTGTCATTCTTGATACATCTTAATAATAAAATGACACATTACAAATAACTCTAAGATATTGATGTAAGAGGTATTTAAGGAAAATTATTTTTCTTTAATTACTTTTATTTTTTTCTTGTTTAAGTTAAAAAATTAAATAATATACTTAATAATTTTATTTTTCCTAGTTCATTTAGGATTTTTATTACCTTTCTTTTATTTTCAAGTTTTCTAGTTCATTTAGGTTGGATTTTAGATTTATTTAAAAATTTATAAACCTCTTACAAATACAAACAACTTGAAAAAAAATGTTTTATAATAAAATTGCAAATTAGGATTTTTGTGTGATTTTGTTTTTTGAATATGTTATGTTTTGTGCTTGATGTTTTTTTTTTTTTTTCATATTGCTTCTATTTACATCATACATGCATTTAAATCCACCAATTCTATGTAATATATTGTAATTTATAACAATCATATTTATTAAGGAGTAAAAGCATTCTCATAATCCATCAATTTTGAAAACATTAATTAGAGATTATAGTAAAATGTTCATTACTTAAAACTATCAATGATTCATTTAACAGTAATAGAAAACCATAAAA
>Ga0325404_1002991_pt1 | contig 18048 bp, 10 predicted proteins | sample PopdelMetagenome_18_FD_205664 | JGI IMG/M metagenome (GOLD analysis project Ga0325404, IMG submission 205664) | Populus deltoides microbial communities from Bellville, Georgia, United States - Xylem-Control-R1 | ecosystem: Host-associated > Plants > Phyllosphere > Stem > Wood/Secondary xylem... | reverse complement strand
ATTACCTTAGGTAAAACCAACATGATACTTTTTTTTTCCTTCTACTTATAACGAGTGAATAATATAATATTTGTTTGATGTTGAAGCCTGTGTGTGTGGATGGATGGGGTTACGGTGTTATGGCCACTAGGCTACTTGATCCAGAAATACATGCATAACACTTTAATTACATCTTGATCAATGATTAGTTGCTAATTTGGTGAGTGATAAGTGCCCATAAAGTTGAGTTCTTGTTGAACTTGGCCCAGATAAGTTTTTTACTGATTTCTTTCTACAGGATAAAACACAATATGCTTCACTGGTCAGATGTTAAGAAAGTGATCTTTCATCTAAACAGAGGGAAACAAAAGTCAAGGCTTTCTTCCAAGATGATTAGCCAAGAGTGGGAAGAACAGGATTAGGAACACATGATTCATGATCTTTGATCTTTGATCTCAATTATGTAGATAAGTTTCGGTTTTTATTGGCATAAAGACAGCAAAAGAATAGTAAAATAATGAATACTTATATTATTTAAATTGTGTATTATATTATATAGGTCAATCGAAGCACTTAGAAAATGAATATACATTTATGTGAAGGACAATACTTCAAATTAAATATTTAGATGCTATTTTTGACCGTTAAATTATTTAAATATGACTAATTTCATTCCATAAGATGTCATTAATAAACTAAGTCCAAGATTTGCAAGAACGAAAGGTGGGAGTTGTAACCAACTACTGTATGATGTGAGAGGAGAAGGAGACCATGGTTGGTTTATTTGTAAACAACCAAAGATGTCCTAACCGTTCCTAATTCCTTTTTAATAATTCTAATATAAATTTTTTAAGTGCAATGTTAATATTATGTGTGTCATGTTTGTCGCATCGCTGCAATTTTCTTTCTAGATCAGGATCTTCGAGTGTGGATAAAAAGAATAAAGAATTCTTATTTTTTATTAAAAATAAATTTGGAGTCGCTATTTAGTATTTTGATCATTGAAAGCTCTAACTGATTTTCAGAGTCTAGATAGAAGAACTATTTATGTATAAGAAGAAAAGCATCACTCATAGTACACCCCAGTGACCCCACTTAAAATAAGCTATATTATTTATTTGTTTGAATACTAAGATAATGTTGTGTTTTTCTAACTATTGGTTTGTCTATTGATTAAAGTAAGTCCACCCCAGTATAGTAGACTATAACTTTATAGATCAAGCCTACCAACTCTATTTTTATGTCTTTTTTGTTTCTTTTAATATTTGAGAATAATACCATCATTATATTTTTGGTCCGTTCTACATCACCTGAGTTGATTATCGTATAACTTTCAAACAAGTAGGTGTCAAGTGTATATAATGAACAATATTAAAATAATTTCATTTTATCTATTTATTTATATCTAACAACAACAATAAAAATAAATAGATAGATTAATCATATAATTGATTTGCTCGAGTTATCCAAAAATCTAAAACGTGTTTGAATTTTTTTTAAAGTAAAATTTTTATTTTTCATAATTTTTATGATTTTGATTAAAATATTATTAAAGTATTTTAGTGAATTTGTCTTTCTATTTTTTTTCCTTTCCTTTTATTAAATTTTAAAAGCATTTTTCCATGAATTATCACCTACATCAACCAAAAAAAGATAAAAAAATATTAAAAATAGCACTAACACTATCATTACCTAGTAGATCCAATTTATAGGTATTATCGTTAACTCTTTCATGGATTTGGAAAGGTCTATCTCCTCTTAATATCAACTTAAATCTCATTTGTTGAGGGAATCTTTATACGCGCGCACACACCCAAATTCAATCACTAAGTTAAAAAATACCCATCTTTCATCTTTTATTAGCTTTAAATGCATATTGTTCATTCATTTTATTTTTTTTATATTTACCACCTCATATTTTTATGAAGAGCCTTTACTGTCTATATTTTTCTATTGTCATCAAGACTAACTTTCATCAATAGGTAAAGAAAGCAAGTCCAAAGGAGTTAAATGATTAAAGCCATAAAGAATTTCAAAAGAAGAATAATCAGTAATAAAATACACTCTTATTATAAGAAAATTCAATAAATGACAGACAATCTTTCAAATCTTTCAAATTCTTTTAAATGATAGTTTTTAACAATATAGTTAAAGTCTTCTTAATTATTTTAGTTTAACCATCTATTTGTGAATGAAAATTAGTAGAAATAACAATATTATTCCTAAATCTATGCTCCTAGGTTAACATCACGGTTAAACACAATGCTCCTAGGTACCCCATAGAGCCAAACTATCTCAATTAAAAGTGTGACTAGAGTACTAAAATCCTTAACAAATCTCCTATAAAAACTAGTCAAACCATGTAAATTTCTTACGTTAGTGATTGACTTAGGTGTAGGACATTCTTGTATAGCTCTAACATTTTTCGTCATCCATTTCAATACCCTTTGCACTAACAATATGTCCAAGAAATATATTTTTTCCATGCAAAAGTCACACATTTTTAGATTAGTATATAAATATTCTTTTCACAAAACAACGAATACATTCCTTAAATGTTCAACATGCTATTCCAAATTCTTATAATAAATCAAAATATCATCAAAATAAACCACAAAAAACTTACCTATAAAATTATGCAAAACATGCTTCATTAATCTTATAAAAATACTAGGTGCATTAAGTGTGTTTAGTTTTAAATCTAAAAGATATAACGAAACACTCATACAAATCATATTTAGTTTTAAAGGTATTTTTTCATTCATCTCCACCATTTTTTTTTATTTGATGATATCCACTTTTCAAATTGATCTTAGAAAACATACAGGACTCCATGCATTTCATCTAATATATCATCAAGTCTAGGAATTAAGTGTCAATCCTTTATCATAATATTGTTAATGACACGAAAATCAACATAAATCTTTCAAGTTCCATCCTTTTTCGATACTAACAATACTGGAATTATACATGGACTCATGCTTTCTCTTATGTATCCTTTGATCATCAATTCATCCACTTGTCGTTGAAGTTTCTTTGTCTTTCAAGGATTGCTTCTATGAACTGGCCAATTAAATATAGATGTTATAGGTATAAGATTAATTTGGTGCACAGTTCCCCTAATAGGTTCCAACCCACTATAAATCTTATTAGGAAAAATATCCTTAAAACCATGTAATAAAGAAACAAAAATAATAGGAAGACAACGATCAAGGTCATTAGTGTTGAAATATACATCCTTATACAGAAGTAAAATCATAGACATGTCAGAAAAATAAGCATTCTTAATCTTACTCGTTTTTGCATAAAAATCAACATGTTTCTTTTTTTTTTTCCAGACTCTTTTTTTTCTCACCCTTCCTTTCTTCTCTTCTCTTTTCTCCTCCTCTCTCTTAACCGAATCCTTATTAATTTCTATTTTAGTCGAGTTTAACTTTCTTTTCTCTTAGCTCACTTTATTTTTACTCTTCCTTACACCCACACATGATTGATCTTTTTCTTCAACTTTACTTTCTCCTTTCAATTTCAATTGGTCTTTATACACTTATCTACGGGAGAATAGTATAAGTGTAAATATCTTCCCATCCTTCTCAAGAGATTACTTTTTCTTAAACCCATCATACATGACTTTTCTATCAAATTGTCAAGATCTCCCCAATAATAAATGAGTAGTACGCATAGACACAACATCATATAACCTCATCCTTATATTTTCTACTCGTAAAAGAAATCACAACTTGCTTAGTAACTTTTACTTCTCCATATTCATTCAACCATTGAAGTCTTTTTAATAGTGTCCAAACTCAATTTTCTAACAAGTATAATACTAGTAACATTAGCACAAATTTCACTATCAATAATCATACTACATATCTTATTATTTATGTGACATCTAATATGTAATATGTTATCCCTTTGTTGCTCTACATAATCCTTTTTAATTTGAATATTAAGTGTTTTTCTAATCATTAAAGTTTCTTCATCAACTAGATACTCAACATCACTACAGTCCTTAAGTGGTGGCATCTAATCATTCTCAGAATTGTCACTTTAAGATTCAATATCTCTATGCTCCCTCACAACTATAATCCTTTTGTTTAAATATGGTGTAGTTATATATCCACTCCCTAAACACCTAAAACACTTAATATCATGATTATGATTACATGAGATCTTGACTTTACCTTTTGTTTTAATGGTCGAGTCTTTCCTACAAGCCTTAGATGATTCAACTTTGTTACTAATAACATTCAACTTTGATGTGGTTGTCTCATCTCTCCTATAATTTGGCCTTTAAGCTGGAAAGGAACCCAAATTACTTTCTTGATATGTACTATAATTTCTTTTCAACTGCTTTTCTATCTTGGTAGCCATAAAAACCATATCTTTAAGCTCAATATAGTGTTATGACTTAACCATATTAGTTATCTCTATATTCAATCCATTTAAGAGCTTTGAAATTATAGTTTCTCTATCCTCCACAATATTAACTCTAATCATCAGAATCTTCATTTTCTTATAGTAATCCTCCACACTTGTAGAACCTTAAGATAAACTCTACAATTTTTAATATAGTTTCTTATAATAATAACTAGGAACAAACCTTTTTTTCATGACTGTTTTCATCTCATTCCAAGTCTTTACGAGTCTCTCTCCATTCCTTTTCTTTTCTAAGACAAATTGATCCCACTAAATAATAACATAGTCAGTAAACCTAATAGAAACAAGTTTACTTATTTACCTCACAGTAATAACAATAATAAAATATCAACTCCACTTTTTTTTCCACTTCAAATAAGCTTTTAGATAATTTTTCCTTGAAAAACCAGAATCTTCATCTTAATACTGCCCAAATATCAATCCAAATCTTCTTAAAATTCATCCTCCCTATATACTATCCTATAACAAAATTGCTCAAGTGGCCAAACTCTCCATACCTTTGGTTTTTATATAATCAAAACCTATCACCATGGTTATTATCAAAATCCTTAGCCTCATCATCTGTATTTTTAGCTATAAGATTTTTTTCTAACCCATCCTGCAGACCTTCTTCCTTCAAAACCCCTACATTCCAACCCATCTTAAAGATTAGCTACATCGGTTCTTAAACTATCCATATCACTCATTACTCGATAAAACTTATATTCATCAATTCCAATTTTTGTTGCAAAGCCAAATAACACTATTCAAGATTATTTCTATCTTTTAGTGGTGATGATCCACTCTTAGTTGACATCATCAAAAGATAAAAATCAAATTAGTTGCAAAAATCATGTTACTCAATAGATGTCACTCCTCTTATATTTCATATAAATTTTTGGCCTTTTACTCTAATATACTCACCTTCACTTTATACCACTCAATTCTCGATATTTCAGTTCTTTAAGGAACTAATTCAAAACAAATCAAACATTAATATCTTAAGGAAACAATAAAATAATGTAAAGACTCAAGAAGTAATAATGACTGAAGACAAATACAAAATTGTGAATATAAAATCCTAATATCAATACAAATTCATGCGAAATATGAAGATACGAAGACATGAACAAAAAAACTAAAACTAATAAGAAACTAAAGGAATAAGATTTAAATGACTCAAAATAACAAAAAGACTTTTATTTTGTTATATATATATATATATATATATATATATATATGATGGTCAAAACTAAAAAAGAAAAAAAACAATCACATAAAAATTACCTTTTGTTCTTACTAAGAGGCCCCAAGAAATATATGTTTTTTTAATAAAGATTTGCGGTAAATCCTAAAAAAAAAATTTCTTGCAATTTTTTTATAAGGCTTTATTTAATCATCATAAATAATTTTCTTTTTTTAACTTGATATCACAACTAGTTTTTAAAAGAAGATAAAGAACTCGACAACAATGAAGTATGAAATATTTAAAAATAAAAATGATATAACCTAATTTGGAGCCTTACTTTGATATTAACTAATGTAAACCTCATGAATATAAAGATCTAGAAACTCACAATCAAATCGACCATTCCTAAAAAAACTAAGATCAAGTTTGTAATTGAGCTTGAGGCACCAAGACTATAAGTAATCAACCCCTATCCAATGCTTATAATCAAGACATAAATGAGAAGTATAGAAGATGCTATGAAGTTTGGTTAATTCTTTGATAAATCAGAGTAGTTTTATAAGGAATCAAGAGTATGAGCAAACTCTCACACACAAGTTTTATTTCTGAATAATCAAGCCATCTTTTTATTAATGTTTTTTTAAATCCTAAATACAAGTTAAATAACACTATTTATACTAGGTAAAAATTCCTAAACAAGGCTAGAAAATCTTTTTTCTAAATAAAATAGAAAAAATAATCCTAAATCAACTAGGAAACTAATGTTATTCCTGTACTTTATTTTTTGGACCTTATCGCAAGGTCTTTTTGATGTTTGAGTGACTTGAAAATTTAAACCAATAAAAAAAAACACCTATAAAAAGTCATGATGAAATTTCAGTTCAATTCAAATAATACTTTTTAGAGTAAAACTATACATTAGAAAAAAAAAATAAGTTTCTAATTGCCAAAAATAATTAGCTTATGAAGTAGATAGATTAGGACCCTCTTGTACATAAATTAAATTGACTAAGGTTTTATTATCACTTGTTGATAATATAGCCTCATTTCAATTAACTTTGGCCCAAATACTCTGAATAAGCCTATTGAATACATTTTTAAGCTTATTTTCCTTTGATCATGTATTTGGTCCAATTAAAACTTGTAATGGATCTTTTAGTATAGTCTTGATTGTATCACAAACAGATGCATTATATGAGATATCAATACTCTTTAGGAATATTGCTAACAACTTAATTTTAATTATCTAAGCCAAGGTTGAGGATTAGAAGTTAATAGACAATCCAATAATATCAAATCAAACATTATCATCATTGTTATTAAGTTTTTGTATTGTTGGTGAAACTACTTAAAAAAAATGATTTAAGAGAAAAATAGTAAAGATTGCTAATTAAATTCATTTCTATAGGTATTTCAAATAGTATAATTGAATTCAATTATGTGGTTTAATATTTTATTTCGAACATAAAAAATATAAAAAGGTTATTAATTGAATTTAAATCACATGTAGAATTGCATTCAATTCAACATGTGATTTGTTTTTAAACAAGCTATAAAGAACTACTAACTATCATTTCTCTATTTCATTTCCATGTGTAAGGACTTGACATTTTGCCATTTTTTCTTTAACAAGAGACATTCAAGTTCATAAATATTTTATCATTTTAAAAAGCATGCTTGTTTTCCACATTGTAGTTACCAATAAAAATACATACAAAGATTTATCTTTAATTGGAACTTCATGGTTGTCAGGGTTTTAATACCCTTGAACATTAGTTATTGAACAAAAAAAGAAATCTTTTTGGAAATCAAAGCTTATATAATCCAGATAAAATAAAAGCTGGATGAAAAATATTAGAATTAGCTTTAGAAATGAATTTTCCTAAGCTTTCCAACTATTATAATGAACAATCTTTCTCTTGTTGTACATCTGATAATTACATTAATACAATATATATTTCATAATTTATTTTAATGAAAATGGGCTTATTTTCTATTATTGTATTAGTTTTTGAATAATAATGCCCTTGATTTTTCTTGTACAATTAATGATTAAAATTATTCATCCATCTAATCATACTAAATAGCCCAATCACTTATGAAAAAACATATACTTAAGTTGAAACTAGTCTAATTCATATCAATATATGATATTGAAATGAAGAACAACTCTTAATTTTTCTTTTATTCTCTAAACAAATTTTTTTCTTAAAATCTGGTTATACTCAAACTAGATAACTTAAATGATTGTTTTGAAGAAAAATATTAACTTAAGCTAATGCTAATTTATTGGCGCTAAGATATTTGTTAGCATGATTAATGAAACAAAGCTTAAACATAAGGCCTAAGTATAATCATCATAAATATAGAGTGATTTTGTAATTATGATTTCCATATTAATCCTTTAATTTCTTTAAACGTAGTATTTTCTAGGACTATCTTCAAGTAAGGGTAAAAGCTTTAAATGTTCTACTTCATATTATTTGAAAAGCATTATATCATCAAATAAAACAAGAATAAACCTTTTAAGATATAGTTTAAACATAGAATTTATAAGATGTTGGGAAATAAATGGTGTATTTGTCAAGAAGAAAGGCGTAACCCAAAATTTATAATGGCTCTCATTAATAAACAACTAAAAGGGCTCAGGTTTTACTATGCTTTTTGAGGAGAATTATTATGGATTCAAGTAATGTAATGACAAGTTATTCTTTGATTACTTTTAACAATTGCCTTGACAGCAGGGGTAAAATTATATTTTTCATATGATCCAAATGTCATTTAAGAATTGATCGAAGACAAAGTTGTAGTTTTGTTTTTTATGTGCAGTAAAAATACTATATTGCTCTTGGGGCCTCAAAATATTGGCCTTTTGTCTATAAGCTTTTGCATCTTTATAGATTTATTTGTATAGTTAAATAACATTTGTGCCCTTCAAGTCTAAAAACTATTGGCCTATAAAAGAGGGGATGTTTTGTTTTTGCACATTTTATGTACAGTAAAATTTTATGTTACCATTTGACTTTAAAAATCCAAAGGTTGCTTTGAGAGAGTATTTTCGTATTTGCATCATTGTTTTTTCATAATATTCATACGCCTTTATGAATTTTTTAGTATTATGTATTATTATAATATTAATAAATAAATAAAATAGAGCTACTTGGGCCAAAGAACTTTGACAAATTCAATTGTTTCCTCTAGTTTGTATTTATTTTGGATTTAATCGTCATTCTTTTAATTTCTATTTTTTTTAGATTTGATGCTTCTTTAAGTTTGTTTTGTTTTTAATTTCATCCCTCATCATTTAATCTAATTAGATTTTTTTAATCCAACCTAGTACTTATTCTTTTTATTGCTATTTTTATCATTTTCATTATTATTATTTTTTATTTTATCCTTGAGAGTTTAATTTAATTCTATTTGGTTTCCAATTTTAATCCTCATTTTTTTATTTCTTTTTTTCTTTTATCATTTTCTTTATTTATTTTGTTTTTCAATTTAGTCCCTGATTAGTTTCTTTCAATTTTTTGTGTGTATTATTTAGTCCTTATTGTTTTAATTTTAATTATTTTAATTTTTTTATGGTTTGAAATCGTTCTTTGTGGTTTTTTCATGTTTGTCTTTTACAAGGTAATCTCAGTCTCATAACTCGATGCACCAGTTTTGGCGATAAACTTTATTTAAGTTCGATCTTTTTTAGGGTCTTGTTTAAAAATTGTTTTTTTTTTTCATCTTTTGACATTGAATTATTGGACCTTGAGCTTCTTGATTTGTTCTGATTTTTTTTTGTTGGGTTATCCTTGTATCATATTGCAAATTAGTTGAGTTAACCTTTTTGTTAGGCCGAGTTGGCTCAGGTTTGCTTCTTTGGCATTATATTTTTTGAATTTTTTTTATCTTTTATATTAGGTCTTGAACTTTACGATTTCTTTTCACTTTTCTTTCCGTGGGTTGTTTTGGTCTTATATCATGAGTCGTAGTTTAGTAAATTTAACCAGATTTGTTGTTTGAATATTATTTTCTCGTATTGAGAAAATTTAGACCGACCTGCGACGTAGTGCAAACCACCTATCTAGTGCGCCCTAAAGGGTGTTTTTGATATGCCATTATCGTGCATGTTTGGAAATATTTTGTTGGGATTTTAGAAGGGATAACAATGTATTTTTAGAATAAAATTTAGGATAAACCATATTTAGGAATGTTTGGTTAGGATTTTAGAAAAATCCATTAGATTATGGAAAAAAATATGGATGAGAATATTTATTAATTTGGTAATAATATTCTAGTTATTTATTTATTTTTCACTCTTTTGAATTTTATTGTTTTCATTTTCCAATATGTTTTGGCTTGCACTCATTTCTCTTTTTTTATTTGTTATTGTTTCTACCTGTTTACAATAAAAATAAAATATGTAAAAATAGTAAGAATATATGATTTTATAGAAAATAGAAAATTTTTGAAAATTAAATAAATTTTTTTAAAAAAATAAAATTTATAATTTTTTTCAATTTAAAAAAAAATTATTTGAAAAAATTAGATAAAGGATAAAAAAAATAAGTTATTACAATTGGTACATGCTACTGAAATTAATATTAAGAGTATAGTTAGTGTGTTGTAATATTAGAAAAATAAAGTATAAAAATATTATATAATTTCATAGGATGTCCAAGGGTGATATTTTAAAATAAAAAAAAACCATATTTTTTTTTCAAAACATTATAAAATGGTTAAAAACATTATATGGTGACATTTGTTCAATAAAAGGAAAAATTAAAGGGCCCAAAATTAATGTCACGAAGGTCCATGAACACAAAGCCCAATATCAAACTCAGAAAGAAGTCAACTACTAGAACCGCCAAACTTAACGGTCCCTTAGCCATTTCTAATACAAATTAATATCATGATAAGAAAAAGAACAAACGATAGGAGCACCAATCGCACGCAGCCGTCAAGCCTATGGAAAAACTGCAACAATCTTCTTGCTCTAAAGCAAATCCACGCTACCCTTATAATCAAAGGGTTCAATTCAAACCGAGCAGCCCTCAGAGAGCTCATATTTGCTGGTGCTATGACCATATCTGGTGCTATAAACTATGCCCACCAAGTGTTTGCTCAAATTACTGAACCAGACATTTTCATGTGGAATACAATGATGAGAGGTTCATCTCAAAGCAAAAATCCTTCAAAAGTAGTTTTGCTTTATACCCAGATGGAGAATCGAGGTGTAAAGCCTGATAAGTTCACGTTTTCTTTCTTGCTTAAAGGTTGTACTAGGCTTGAATGGAGAAAGACTGGTTTTTGTGTTCATGGGAAGGTTTTGAAATATGGGTTTGAAGTGAATTCTTTTGTGAGAAATACCCTTATTTATTTTCATTCTAATTGTGGGGATTTGGTGATAGCTAGATCGATTTTTTATGATTTGCCGGAAAGGAGTGTTGTTTCTTGGTCTGCTTTGACTGCGGGGTATGCAAGGAGAGGGGAACTGGGTGTGGCGAGGCAAATTTTTGATGAAATGCCAGTGAAAGATTTGGTTTCCTGGAATGTGATGATTACAGGGTATGTGAAAAATGGAGAGATGGAAAATGCTAGGACACTCTTTGACGAGGCTCCAGAAAAAGATGTTGTGACTTGGAATACGATGATTGCTGGGTATGTCCTTCGTGGGGAGCAAAGGCAGGCTTTGGAGATGTTTGAGGAGATGAGGAACGTGGGAGAGTGTCCAGATGAGGTGACAATGCTGAGTCTTTTGTCGGCATGTGCAGATTTGGGTGATTTGGAGGTTGGCAGAAAGTTGCATCGCTCAATTTCAGAGATGACTCGGGGAGATTTGAGTGTTTTACTTGGGAATGCACTTGTTGACATGTATGCTAAGTGTGGAAGTATCGAGATAGCACTTCAGGTATTTAAAAAGATGAGAGAGAAAGATGTTACAACATGGAATTCAGTTATAGGAGGGTTGGCTTTTCATGGCCATGCTGAGGAATCAATCAAATTGTTTGCTGAGATGCAGGCTTTGAAAAATATTAAGCCAAATGAGATAACTTTTGTTGGAGTGATTGTTGCTTGTAGTCATGCCGGGAATGTTGAAGAGGGGCGCCGGTATTTCAAACTTATGAGAGAGAGGTATGATATAGAGCCAAATATGATACATCATGGGTGTATGGTGGATTTGTTAGGTCGTGCAGGGCTTTTGAGTGAAGCATTCGAGTTAATAGCCAAAATGGAGATTGAACCTAATGCTATAATTTGGAGGACGCTGCTTGGGGCTTGTAGAGTTCATGGAAATGTTGAGCTGGGGAGGCTTGCAAATGAGAGACTACTTAAACTAAGAAGGGATGAGAGTGGGGATTATGTATTGCTTTCTAACATATATGCTTCAGCAGGTGAGTGGGATGGAGCTGAGGAGGTGAGGAAGTTGATGGATGATGGTGGAGTTAGAAAAGAAGCTGGCCGCAGCCTAATTGAAGCAGATGACAGAGCTGTCATGCAATTCTTGTTTGATCCGAAACCCAAAATAAATTCAAGAGGCCAAGTGTCATGAGCTGCAACTAGGTGAGAGTATGCTCGCATGTCAGACATGTAATATTTGGATATAGTTCAACATCCTATGTGCATAATTGGTCACATATATAAATTGCGTTTTATTCAACTTTAAGAAAGCATTATTGACCTTTTTTTTTTCCATTTTTAGTCCTTATGTGTTACTATTTATTTGATCTGAGTTCTTCTTGAGTTATGTAATAGAAAAGAACGTTTGAGGCTGGTAGGTGAAAACAAATTTAGTTGGTGGACTCCAATCCAAGCGCGTGCTTCAAGTGACTGAGCTAACTTATGGTACGAGTTGTAATTCCACACATCTCACTGTTATAAACCTATTTTTTTTTTTAAAAAAAGCGTACAGCAGTACAGAAAGTGGTAACATTTCCCTTTTTCCAGTATTAAAGTTGTCCTAAACCCCTGTTCACTAACAGAAGCATTCTAATGATGCCAATTTCACCCTGCATGGGACCTTAACAATTAAAATGGATCGAACTCGTGCATATCAACAAGTTTCATCATTAATTTGTGTGATGATTTAGGTTTTCATGAAGCATGATGACTTGTTTTATATAACAAATTTAATCTCAGCTGATTCCTACCGTGTCAACAAGCTCTATAACAATGTAACTTCTGTTATCAAGAATGGTGAAATTTAGCGCTACCTATTCCTGTTCGTAATATCACTTGAGCAATGCACGGCATCAGGAAACTCTGTTAGATGACTTATTGATTGATCATAAAATTATGTATGCTCTCATGTTTCTATACATTGCCTGATGTGTTTGTTGATAATCTACAAGTTCTGAAATGACCTTAGTGTAACATTCAAGTGACTTCTGCGGTTCATGCAGATGCGAATTGCCTCCACCTTAGTCATTTGAAGTTGGGAAGACATTGAAATAAAGCCTAGAAGTTATTTTTCATGATTTGAAATATTTTCTTGTTCATTTAGAATTTTGTAACATAAAGTTTAGATTATATAATTGTGTAATAAAATTTTCAAGGTTTTTATATAATAATTCTTTTCAAAAAAAATTTGTTTCTTGTACTTATTTCTGTTTTCATCAACATCAGCTTTATATCTTCTTAATATTAATTATTATATTATGACTGATGTTTTACCTTTATGTTCTTAATTTCTTTTATTTTAACAACAATATAATTATTTTATAAAATTTGAAAATAGAAAAAAATTATTTAATCTAATTCAATAAATAGTTGAACTTGTTTTACTATTAAAAGAATTTATACAAAATATTTAGTTGAATAACATAGAGTTATGATAAGAAAACTAGATTATAGATAAAAAATGAAACGTGGCTGCAATCAATGTGTTCTGTAAATTAGTAGTAGCCTGGAAAAGAATGGAGTAGCTCTCCCATAATGGCAGCAAGATTACAAGAAGGTACAGTGCACATCGTGCTCGGACATCAAATCATGAATAAACATGTATTACCGCAAAGAAGAAATACACTTGAGAACTTTACTTTCATATCATTGTATACACAAAATGCGGTTCAGCTGTGTGCTTGCCATAGGATAGAAGACCTAGCATCCTATTGTAAACTGTCAAAGCTCTTTTCCATGGAAACAGCTGAGCTAAACGCCTAATTCATGGTGAAAATTACAAAATTTCATGTAAGAATATATCTATGTTTCATGAAGCTAAAAGGCCTACCCTTTGCACCGTTGTATTTAACCCAGTTTGGCATTGAGGTCCTTCTTGGAAGAGAATCCACTTCCAGCGAGAAGGCTTGACAGGAAACCCTGACTGCTTTTATTATAATCCTTGTCACTCGAATTGCTTAAATTGCTAATAAGAGACCAATGCGTATCAAAATCTGGCTCATAACCACTTTGTTGCATCATTTGCATTAGCTCTGATGCCTTCCTTGGATTGTTTTCCAAGCGATAACCATCAATTACAGAGCAGTACATCAGCCTGGTTGGAGTCTCGCCGACCTGAACCATTGAAAGAAGGAGCTTTGCTGCTTCTGCAGGTTGTCCTTGTTTGCAATACTGTTTGACAAGCAAGTCCCATGTGTTGATACTTGGCTTAAGATTCCTATCCAACATCTCAGCATGGAAATCCATAGCTTGGTTCAGTTGATTTCTAGAGCAGAAACCACAAATTACAGAATCATAACTGGTAGAACTAGGCATATTTCCTTTCTTCAACATTACATTCAGAAGGTCAATAGCCGTGTCCAGTCTTCCAAGGCAACAAAACCGCTTAATTAAATTATCATAACTAATACTTTGAGGAGTTAAACCTTTATATACCATTCGGTCCAGAAATTGTTTAGCTGCTTCAACCTTATCCTGGAAAAGAAGGCCCTCAACAATTGCATTTTGAGCAATTGAACCAAGAATCCAGCCTTTCAATTCTATTTCTCGACTCAATTCCAATACTTTATCAAGTTCCCCAACATCACATAGGAAGGTTATTACTGTGCTTAAGCTTCGATAGCTAGGCCTAAGCTCCTTTGAAATCATTGTAGACAGATAGTGCATACCAGTAGAGACATCTTTGCATTTAGAAAATCCATATACCAGAAAATTATATGTAACTTCATTGAGCACCAACCCCTCCTCCTGTAATTCATTCAAAACCTTCTTCACGTGCATACTTTCCCCAGAAGAGAGAAGATAGAAAATCAGAATGTTGTATAGGATGATGCTAGCAGACTTGCTTTCTTGCACCATTACCTTCTTCAGGCTCAATGCATAATCCACTTTACCCTCTAAACACATTAAACGCACATAACTGCGATAACTCGAGATTGTGAGGCTTGCAGTTTTTCTTATGACAACACCAAGTAACTCCCTGACTTTCTTCAAGTTTTTGGTGTGGCAGAATTGTTGCAACAGCATATTATAAATATCAGCATCAGGTAGCAGCCCCTTGGACAGCATATTTTCGAAAATATTGGCTGCTTCCCCAGCCTTTCCTGTCACACAATATTTATCAGCCCTGGTTAAAACATTTTCCATTAATTCAATAGCTGTCTGAAGTTTATCAGCCTTACACAGCCGAGGAATCAGAATTAGAGATACGTCCAAGCACGGAACCATTTTCCTAGCAAGCATTATGTCTAATACTGCGAAGGCAACTTTATACATTTGCTCCTTGCATAACCCCTTTATAAGATGGCTATATGCAATTTGATCTAAGGCACAACCATGCTGTAGTAGTTCTTCCACAAACAAGTGTGCAATGCTCGAAAAGCCAGTAAGAGAAAGCTTTTCAAGGAAGATATGTAAAACTTGTAACCTTGATTCAGGATTCAATACCAGCATCCTTTCCAAAAGCTCTAGTACCTCCTTCAGCATTCCACAATGGCACAGACATTCAACCAAAGATATACAATCCACCAACCCTGGTAACCATTTACCATTTAGAGCAAAGTCCCAGCAATCATGAAGGTTCTGCAAATTTTCCTTCTTACACAGTCCCTTAATTAGAGCGGTAAATGTTTCACTGTTAATTGTTAGATTTCTTTGAAGCATTTGATTAAAAATCAACCACCCTTTGTGTGTCAATCCAATTTTGCAGTATGCTTGGACTAGCAAATTGAGAACTTCTTGGTCTAGTTGATTAACCAGCTTTGGCATCTTCTCCAAAAGACTGCTGCATAACTTGATATAGGAACGAGGAGTGCAAAGCCCCTTTAATAATGCAGAGACAACAGAGAGAGACAGTTCTTGACCCCATCGAGCCATTTCAACGGTCAATGAGTATGCAACTTTAAAATTTCCATTACTGCATTCCTTCCTTACTAGAAAATCAAAATCAGGAACCATAGAATCTTCAAGTATCCCCGTTACTCTTTTGTCATACTCATCCAGGTCTGTATCCAAATAAAGTCCATTACCAAGGTTATCAAAGAATTCTGTCTTAGAAAACTCAACATCATTGTCCCTTTTCAACCGCACTGATAAAGTCTTGAGCTCCAAGACCATAAATGCCTTTGAAAGAGGATCCTCGAGTGCAGATGATTCAATTAGACCACGGTTCACCATCTCATGAATCACCACCTTTACTTCATCAAATCGTCTAGCCCTGCAATATCCTGCCAAAAGAATTTTGAAAGTTGACAAAACAGGGGTTGTTCCCATATCTACCATTTCATCAAGAATGTCTTGTGCATGCTCCCACATGCCTTCTTTAAACAACGCACTGATAAGAGCATGATAGCACCATATATTGGGTTTTAGGCCTCGAGATAACAACTCTGATAAATAATTGAAGGCACCACTCAATTTCCTTTCACGACAACACCAACAAATCAAGATCCCAAAAGTTACTTCATCAGGCATAAAACCCAAGCGCTCCAATTTGAGCCTGAACAAATTTGCTCTCTCTACACCAAAACCAGTACATAAACTGAATAAAATCTTATTGCCAGTAAGCACATTTGGGGAACATTTCATTTCAGCAAAACACCTTACTGAATCCTCAAAGTCCTGCTCACAGTACCCAAGAGCAATCTCATTAAGAACAAAGCTGCTAGGCTCAAAACCCAAGGCCATTAACTTCCTAATAAAATTCCTTGCTTCTCGAATCATTCCATCCGTACAAAGTAACCTTACAACATTCTCAAAACTAGCATTTTCTCCTTCGCTTACACTAATCCCCAATTCTACCAGATCTAAAGAAACTCGAAATGCTAGCTGGGTTCTCTTCATTCTTACTGAAAGATCAACAAGAGCACGATAACACAACAACGATGGCACTAAATCTCGCTCCCTCATTTGATCATACACTAAGACAGCCCTTTCTAAATCACCAACACCAACATACCCTTCAATCAAACTAACAAAAATCTTACTACTGTCCATTGAAATTCCTTGTCTCTCCATTGCCAAAAGCAACAACTGAGCCTCTCTAAACATCCCATGCCTAACAAGAATAGAAGCCATAACCTCACATGACCTGGGAAAATGCCTAAAACCCTTATCTTGTTCGTTAGCACACTTAAAAATCTCCCACAATGACTCAACCTTTGTACTCTTAACTGCAACTCTTTCACACTCACATTGAAAACCCAGCAACATTTCAAGCACATCTTCTGGTTTCAACCTCAAAACCCTCAAAAACCGACGTGTAACATGAGGTATTACATCAGAGATATCTAAGAGCGGCATTTTAAAAGAAGCATCATAAAAAAAGTTGCGTCTTTTGGGTTCTTTTTTATCAAAGAAATGAGAACACTTAGATATAACAGAGTGCGCAATACCATTAAAGTTAAAAGACGATAAATCTTTGTGGGGTTTTAGTGAAGGGTCAGTGAGAGAACATGTAAAGAATCGAAATTCAATGGAGATGTGAGTGAAAAGAGAACTGACCCTTTCAAGTTTAGCATTATTGGAGGTGAAATATGATAGGTTTTGCAGCATTTGATTGCAGAGAAGCTTGCTTCTACTTCTCGATTTCATGCCTCCGTTTGCTCGGTATCTGCCTTTTGGAACGAATGCCGTGTGCAGTGGAAGACGAGAACTTTGAATTCCCTCTAAACGACTTGTCGTCTGATAGAAATAGATGACAATACTTGATCGACGAGGAAAAGAATACTTTATAAAAGCTTCTTAAATAAGATACGAAGATCCTACATTTTTATTAAAATTATAAGTTTTTGATATTTTAACAGAAAAAAAATTAAATAATAATTTAATTTTATTTGAATTTAAAAATTCATTAATATATATATATATATATATATATATATATATATGCATTGGGGTTTTTATTTTTAGTATGTATTCACATAATAAAATGACTATTTTGTTTTTAATAATAAAAACTATATAACTTGTTTTTAGGGATAAAATCATCTTCTTCTTTTTTAATAAAATCTATTTGCCACTACTATATTGAATAAGGGTAGAACGAATTTTACACAAAATAATATTTAAAATAT
>Ga0325404_1002983_pt1 | contig 18056 bp, 2 predicted proteins | sample PopdelMetagenome_18_FD_205664 | JGI IMG/M metagenome (GOLD analysis project Ga0325404, IMG submission 205664) | Populus deltoides microbial communities from Bellville, Georgia, United States - Xylem-Control-R1 | ecosystem: Host-associated > Plants > Phyllosphere > Stem > Wood/Secondary xylem... | reverse complement strand
CAATGACAGTGATGAAGATGTTTCTGCAGTTGGGGAGAGGGAGAAAGAGGAAAAATGAAGGAAAAAGAGAAGAAAGATATAAATCTGTGAAATTAAAAGCAGAACTGAAATTCATAAAATAATTACGAAGAACTAGAAAGGCATGCAACACGATATAATTAGAAAAGAAAAGTCTAACCACTGCCTTTTGTGGTGACTGCCAAAAAATTACGTGTAGATTGGAAAGAGATGAAGAAAGAGGGAAATAGTTAAGACCACAGCCAATTGCGATGCATATAACACATGGTGGAGGGCCCGTATGTAATGTCCATGTGATTTGTCTGCTCAAAATTTCATAATCATTGTTACCAGTATACGGAGCGACTAGAATATAATGTATTCCACTGATGATAATGTGCTATTGGCTTTTTGTGTAGTCCTCATCGTATGTTTGGATTTGTAATCATAGTTCTTGACAAGCATGCCATTCCATGAATTTAGCATCATCCATCATTTTGGTACCCACATTCAAAGTTGTGGGCAATGAGACATCTTTATTTAAATCCTACTTGGTTCGTCTTTAGGTCAAATTGAGAATATGGTGCTCGTTGACCACAACAATGTTTTGTCCTCAGGGACCTTGCTCATGTTTCATTCAGATCCTTCATTGTTTGTAGTCATTGATAGCGGATGATATTCGTGGTATGTCTCTCTAGCATGTATGTGCTGACAATTACTATTATATCACAATTTGCATCTGTATGGTTCATACTTCCGCTCGTACATGGCAGAAGGCATCATTTCACACTTTGGAAAAGTTCTAGATATGTTGGAATCCTCAGTGCTCTTCTTAGGACTTCTGGTTTGTTAGTCATGTTTCAAATAAAATCACTAGCATTATTGATGTTTTGACTCTTGAGATCCCTTCTCATCTTCCAAAATCATGTTATAGCCCATAGAGGATAGAGAAAATTTGCCATGCTAGCAAGTTCACTGCATCTCAAATTTTTACTGGATGAAAGGGCTATGGTAACACTGATGTTTCAACATTCCCTCGTTCCCGCTTACAGTATTTTAGTTGATCATGGACTTGGACTTGTCATCCTAGAAAATTATCTTTTTTTTAACTTGCCCTAGATTCTATTGTTAAATATTTGAATCTACTATTATAACTCCTGATGTTTTTCCCTCTTTTTGATTGCTGTTCTAGTATTACTCTGCATGAAGCTTTGCTAAAGTTAGTGGTATCTACTGTGCTGTGTTGGCTCATCATGAAGACAGATGCAGAAAGCTTTTGACGCATTTGAGCTTCTAATATGTGCTTCATATGGAGAATTGTAAAGGTTTCCATTGCTTGTTATATAAGCCTCAAATTAGATGGGTGGATATCGATTCCAGAAATGTGAAGGAAGCTCGATCTTTGTTTTTTTTAAGCTTATAATGAACTGGCCTTTCTATTTTATTAGTTTGGAGCAGGCTTATCATCACTAATTTCCTAGCTCTTCTCATTTTGCTTGAGGAACTTTTAAGAAAGCAGCAGTTAGACTTGCAGATCAGGGGACCTCCCATGTTGGTGAATATCCTCGTCAGAATAGAATTGACGAACCAACTATAACGATTTGGTGCTCTAGTTTTACCACTCTCAACTGGTTTCTACTAATTATGTCAATCTTAACATGAATTGCCATTTGACTTGGTTTCTATTTCGTCTTACTAACCATAATTTTTTAGTTCTCATCTTTCTCCTTGTGAGTGCGAAAGTGGAGTAAAGATTAAATCAGATTTATATCCATGACTTTGCAAGTATTAGAGCGTCTTTCTCATGGACTAAACATCTTGATGCATCGGTAAATGATAAAGGTAGGAAACCATCCTTGTTGGACAGTTAATGAAAACGACCTCACCTTGCTTTCAGAATTAGCAAGGCCAAAGTGACAAGCAAGATTATCACTCAGGGGAACGATTTTTTTTTTCTTTTGCAAATGACCTAACATTACCTTTTAGTTTGTGATCTTGAGGGAGGTTTTGGTAACGTGCATGTTGCTCCTAGTTAGTTTCCCACGGTCAAGCTGTTTCTCTCAATTGAATAGATAACAGGTAAACATTCCGGCAAGCTTAATTAGCATCGGCTACCATGAAGAATTAGAATATGGAAAAATGAAGGTACCAATCCACGAGCCACATGCAGGCTGGTGTCCTGTAAGCTGCACCCCTTTTTCTCCCTTACGAAAACCTCTTTCGCTATGTTTGGTGTGAGGTTAAAAATTTAGAGAAACAAAAATGTTAAGAGAGTAAAGATCTAATAGTTTAATTAAAGTGTTAAAAGAGTAAAACAATAATATCAATAGATGAAAAGTTATAGATGTTAATTTGATAAGAATTGAAAAAAATATGGATAATAGTGAATCCCACTCAAATTAAAGCAAATGTAATATTAAATATAATTGTAAAAAATATTAAATAATATATATTTACGGTTTAAAATTTGAGATAGAACCAAAATGAAAAAGAAATGTTGAACATGAAAAAAAAAAAAGATGGGGAAAAACACGGGAAAACCCTTTTACTCTCTCCTCTCCAAGGTTAATATTTAACTCCCCTTTTGAGGGTTAAATGTTAACCTCCTTTTAATCTTTTCCTCCTCTGAAAAATGTATAAAACATGAGTAATATTTAAAGAGTTTGAAGAATGATAAATTTCTGTCTCCTTTACCCTCTTACCTACCAAATATATCCTAAACCTCAGCTAACCAGTAATTTTTCGTCCCCTTTGCTCTCCTACCAAACAGGTCCTAGATCTAAGCTATCGGTTAACTTATTCAAGAGCCCACTTTAATTATTTCTCTTACTGCTAGACCATGGTGAGACAAAACTTCAGAAAGCATTTACATAAATATTTCAAGTAAAACTTAATGTTTCATATCCATGGAGTCTCATGTTTGACATTTCCCAGCTTATTTTTGTGGCCATCACAAGATTAAAAGCTTCCTTCTCCAGTACTGTGGAAGGTTAAGGGAGATATACCTCAAGGTTAAGAGAGTAGCGAGGTTTTGGATGTATTCGAGGGTTTATATATTTTTAAACAGCTATGATGAATATTTGGTGGGTATCGATTGTCTTTGTCTTTTACATAATTTTTTTTTTATATTCATCTTAATTAGGTGTTGTTATACATGCTTGTACCTATTTAAAAAAAATCCTCAAGATTTAGAGTTTAGAGCATTTCCACAGAAGTACCACGAACTGAGTTGGTTCTTTCTCCAAATACTATCACTCTCCTAAGTTTGTTTTCCCCAGAAAAACGGCAATTTTACAAGGGAAACTTAATTTGTTTGGGAATGAATTGATCAAAGAATTTATCTAAATATGAAGACGGTAATTCTTTTTCGTTTTCTTTTTTTTTCCTTGAAAAAGAAATAAAAGATTAAACATATATATATACACGATGCTGGGAGAAACAGGTGTCAGGTGAATCTCAGAGAAAGACACTTGAAGGCTGTACGTAAAGGAATAGCCGACCAACATGGACCGCTTTGTAGGAATATATCCTGTCATGTCTAACTGAAAATTGATGGAATTGTTTAGGCGTTGTTAAAATTAATATTTTAGCAACAGAGAAAAAAAATATATACGTAAATGATACCCAATTTTTTGCCTGTTTTATTCACGAGGATTAAAATCCCCTTGTTCTAGAATTTCAATTTAAGTTGGAGTTGGAGTGAGCATGCACCACGCTCCACCCAAAAGAAAAGAAAGAAGAAAGCATCATGCCATTTAATTTCAACGTATATATGAGCTTACCCATGAAGTTTTTGCTAACCTAATAGAAAGGAGGTGGAAGATGAAAGAAATAAGGTAGACTTTTAGCTAGCTAGCTCTCAAGTTACACTGCATGGACGTCAGCTAAGAATAAAGGCAACAATTGACAGATAACGTTAACCAAATTCTTCATATATATATATATATACACACACAATATGTTCTTGTTTTCATAGTCATGACCTTTTCTTCCATTAATTTGTTTCCTAACATTTTGACCACAAACTCTTGAAAACTATATATATATATATATATATATATATATATATATATATCACTGGCGCTGTGTACTGTACACAAAGTGTACGATAGTACATGTTGCTTTAAATTAAATGAACACTCTCCAATGGCCATTGCCTTTTGAATATCCGATCAGATCATGCCTTTTGCATTAACTTGAAGTCACAAAATCAAATGTGCAGTAATAATTTGTATATTAATATATAAAAATAGCAGCCAGCTAAGCCCTCCCTGTACATAGAAACAGTCAAGTCACGTATTTAAGTTTTAAAAGAAGGCACTATAAAAACAAATCTCTCAAGATATCCCATCCTATAAGATAAACGGTAGCCTTCGAATCCAAGAAAATAAAATAAAAAAACGTGTGCTGATTACTTTTCCCTCAGTGTTTCCACATTGTGTATTTCATTGGTTCATTGACTAAGATGATCCATTTCATCAAAGAACCTAATATATATAGCTAGTGGGAGGAATATATGTGCTATGTTTCAAGCCAATAATGTGACAAAAGATTGTGCACAAATAAAGTGCCGAGCCATATTGGCAAGATTCACGTTCGCCATATGAATAATATTATCAGTGCATATATATATATATATATATATATATATATATATGCATGTATGTATGTATGTTTTTTTTTTTCTTAGCTAGTTATAATTATTAGTTTTATTTGTTTTTGACCTTTTGATGATAGATCAAACGTCGACGTGACTCAACTATGACAAATCCATTCATGTTTTATATTCCGTCCCCCACATGAACTATATAATCAACTAAGATATGCATGGACCCCATCTTCCCACGAAGTTCAAGATTTGCAGACAGAAACAAAATGTAATTTTAATACCTTGATATTTTGATGTGTTTGTTTATTAAAAATTTTTTTTTTTTCTAGGAAAGTGGGTTTTTATTATTTTTTTAATATTTAAGAATTTCATGATAAGTTGTAAAATATTTTTTAATATTCCATCATGTTATAAAAAATAAGTTGGAAAATAATTTATTAATGTTCTATTTTTTTCAAGATTATTAAAATAATAGAGACCAAATCTAACATATAAAAAAATTAAAGGAGGTTGAAATTGAATTTTTTTAAATTTAATAAATTATTTCAAATAAATAAATAGTAATCAGAACAATGAAAATCAAATCTGACAAACAAAAAAATTAAAAAAATGATGAAATTAAAATTTATTTTTTAATTTTATAAATTATTTCAAATAAAATAAATAATAATCAAAAGAATAGGAACAAACATGATTGATAACAAAATTTTAATTAAAAAAACAAGAAAAAAACAAATAACAATAAAAAGAATAAGGACTAAAGTTGATATAAAAATAAAATTATATCAAATTTTAAGGGATGGAATTGAAAAAAAAAACTAAAAAAAATATAAAAAAAGATGGATCAAATTTGATATAACTAATAAATAACAAGATATTTTGGATTTTTTTATAACTTCTGAAAATTATATTCCACCCAAAAGAAAAATTTCTAAAAATCAAACCAAAATTTTTAATAGTAAATAAATACAAGAAAATTTTTAAAAAACCACTTTACAATGAACAAATAAAAACTTGAGTTCTATCAATACTCTGCTATATAATAATAATAATAATAATAATAATAATAATACACTAGCTAACTAGTACCGTAATTAGGAAAAAAACAATAAAGTACACACATTTGATTAGTATATTTTGTTATAAAAAAATAGATATAAAAAAGATAAAGAAAATATTTATGGGGAAAATAAGGATAAGGATAAAGATAAAGATAAATTTATTTTTTAAATAATTTTAATTCTTTATAAAATTCGAATAACAAGGAAATATATATATATATATATATCCTCTCTATAATAATTATACTCATTTTTCTAATTGTAAAAGAGAAACCAAATACTATTATACATTTTTGTTCTCAAATTCAATAGAAAATAGAAATAAAAATGGCGGCAATGAAAACAGAGAAAGAGCAGGAGGAGAAGGATACGTGGTGGTGAAGATGTAGGGGAAGGGGGGTCCACAGAGGAGCCCCCATGAACTACGGCTTTGCACGCGCAGTCAGGTAATTGGGACCCACGTAGAGACAGACCCCCAGCACGTCCATGCAAAAATAAAAAATAAAAAAAAAAGGATTAAGAGCGTGGAATTTTATGGACCCCAAGGCTGCCGGTATTGTCTGGGAAACCGGAGGCTGCATGCTTCTTACCTTGAACCATCGACCACCGTAGAGCTAGAATCCCTTCTCTGTCTATCTGGGTGGTTGTTTTTTCCGAGAGGTGGTGGGCTTCATCATTATTGTTTCTCATAAACAGGAGAAATGCAGAGTCCACGCTTTCAAGACTGAAATTTAACGGTGTGTGGCACTGACCCCAATACACACTACAAAGTGTTTCTTTTACCACTTCCCGAAAACAAATGCAGAGTTGATTAGTTTTTTTGCATGTTTGATTCTTTTTAGGGACTGATCTCCTTTGTTTTTGAGATATGACCACTGGAAAGGAGGTGCATGGATTAATTACCGAGGAGAAATATAATTGCTCTTAATCATTTACTACGGCTCGCTCTCCAACATGAATTGGATTATCTTCTCTCTTAAAAAAATAATAAAAAATAAAATTCAAAAAAATAATAAAACGGATGAAAATACCTCTTAACTCCTTGATCAATTCAAAAACAATTTGAATAACGGTTAGAAAAACTAGAAAATGAAATAAAAAAAAAATGAATGGCAATAAAGGTTTGAACTCTTTGCTGTAAAAGATGTAAGCTTTTTCCATAAAACATTCACATATAAATTAAAGATATTATTACTTCTTTTCATGCTTTATCAATCAGTTAATATTTATAATATCTGACTTTAGTATAATTTGTTTGTTTGTAATTTTTTTCCTACTTTGTTTACTGCAGTACTAGAAATACTTTTAGTATTTCTAAAGAGGAAATTGCAGAAAAAATAGGTGTATTAAATTTGGAGACTAATGATTATATACTGCTTTTCCCTGTTGTCCTGATTGGTGCGATCGCCCTCATATTGTGCTAAGCTCGTCACTCAAATGAAGTGAATATATATATATATTATAAAATAACGATACAATTAATGCTATTAATTATCATATCATTGATCAGAGCTATGGATGCACAAGCATCCATTAATTAAAAGCATCATGTTTTATGAACCAGCTGGGAAAATAATAGAGAAAAGTACTTTGCTTTTGAATGCCACATGAAAGAACACAGATGGTGTGTGAAAGTAAAAACAAAAATATTTTCTATCTGTTTTCCATAGGAAATCACTAGCAGAAGTACTTTCGCGTCAGAACAAAATAGCTTTGTTTTTACCAGCTAATGAACTTCAGTTTATGTTCGGAAGGAGGTGGAGTCTAGCTTCGAAACCTACTATAACGAAGGATTAATATGACCATTATCACATAGATAAAAAAAATAGTCAAAAGTAAATTTTAAGGGTAACTTAATTAATTAGATTTTTAATTTATTTTTTAATAATTATAAGTTCAAGTTTTTTTTAAAGTTATTCAAAATTTACATGATTATTAACTTTAAAATCTATGAAAATAGTCGAGGTGCATGCATGTAAATTGACTCGAACATCTACATTAATAAAAAAAAAATTATCCTGAGCAGTTCTTGTTTTAGATGTAGATTTTAAGCTCGATTCTAAATAAATGCTAAAATTGATTCTGTCATCTCTTGAGAAAAATCAAGAGGCCACTACGTACCAATGCGCATGTGAGTAGTGAATTAGAGAGAAAAATGCATCTCAAGGAAAAAGAAAAGGAAGATAGAGTTGAAAATAAAATGGACCCAAAATATATAAAAGAATAAAAATTAAGTGGTTAGAATCAGAGATAACGCATAGGAATAGAAATCCACATCAATTAAATAGCATATGATTTATAACATGTTTAGAAATGTAGTATAAATCATGTTTTTAAAAAATTTTAATTTTTTTTGTTTGTTAAAATTTAATATAACTTGTATATTTTAAATTGTTTTAATGTATTCATATTAAAAATAGATATGATTAATAGGATTTTGTTAAGTTATTCATTTATTAATTTGTACCTTCAAAAAAGTACCTTCAAGTTAAAATGACAACTCATATGTTCAACGGCGTCACTTCTCCTTATAGTTTATTCTTGTTTGTTTTTCTTTTATCCATATTTCGTGGATATTTTTTTAATTAGTGCATTATCTTTTAATATGTTTGATTTATTATTTTTATATTTTAAAAATACTTTAAAAAAAATTAAATTTCAAATGAACTATATTTTAATATTTTTGAATTATTTTAATATGCTGATATCAAAAATAAAATATAAAAAATAAATTATTTTAATATATTTTTAAATAAAAAATATTTTAAAAAATAACCACTAACATCCTTTAATATTATTTATAAAAAATTCTCTTTCATGCAAAAATGTAGGTATAGTGTTAGTAAAAGTTGGATTGTGAAACATAAAAAGTAAAAGGAGGGGAAGTGAGAAGGAAAAGGAGAAGGGGAAAAGGTGATGTAGCTACAAGTCAATAGTAGTGTAATTGCAAGTACCCTTTTTCGTAGTAAAATTCATAATAAAGATAAATGTAAATAATGATAACATGGAAGAAAGTGGATGGTGTTGTCAAGAAAGCGAATCTCTGAACCAGCCGGCCAAGAAAAAGAGGCAAGACAATAGACATACATCCTTTTTATATAGAAACGTAGGGGCTTCGAAATGATGAGGTTTGTGCGAGTTGATGATGGTGTGTGTGTGGGGGAAGCAGTGTAGAACAACCTGATAAATTATTAATCAAGAACAACAGGAAACAGTAAAATAAAATATTTAATAATTAAAAATAAAATGCCTTATGGCTAAACTAGAGAAAGATTGTACAGATTCATTCAAACACACTCTGCTTCCGAAGAGTAATGACACTTGCTATATCTCGTAAGTAATGAGAACTCCCTTGTGTGAATCTCCCCAAAGGAAAGATTGCCCAGATGAGGACAAACCGCAAATCAAAGTGTTGAGTACCATGACGATCGATATCCAATTGATTGACCTACCACGATAGTCTTCAAGTAAATCTTTCGAGATTTCACGCAGCTTTTTCATCAAAGATAAATGCCTTGGGGAATATTTTCATTTCAGAATATTCTCTTTGATTTCTCATAAAAAAAAAATGCCCACATGATGCCTAGGGTCTAAAGCTAGCCGCGGGTTACCATAACAATGCAATTACATTTCCTCGGGGTGAAAATTGAGTTTCTACATTTACACTTAAGCCACAATTATAATTGGTGATTCATGAGTGTTGGAACATAGAAAAATATTTCTTTACAAAATAAATGAATCAATTCCTTTAAACTGCTCCGATAGATGCATGATTTTTCTCCATAAATTCCCGAGTTGATTCTTGTGATATGAAAGGTCAACATAATTCCCAGTATTCTCTAATAACTTGTAGTTTAATTGGGTTGAAGGGCTTGATTGCCTTCATCTTTAGATAAAAAGAAGGTGCTTCTAGTTTTATACTAGAGGATCTTTTCTGCTTAATTTATCTATTACAATGAGAAAAACACATATTATGGATCGATAGAAAATTTTCGTTTCAAATTTAAGAAATGTTGTTGATAAATTAGTTAATTCGCCAAATTCAATCTACCAATAATAATTTAACTATAACATTTCATCTAATTCTATCTTAAATATACACCGATGTTTGGAATTTTGTCTAAAATCCCTTATAACTTCAATTGAAAATTCAATTTAGAAACGTTTTTAAAAATTATCAATCAATTTTCAACAATTAAAAAATTTAATTTTATACACTATCAAAGAACCATCTCAACCTAATAGCTTAAGCTGTTAGGTGAGATCCCAGTATATGATTTATATTATTCTCTAATACACCCCCTTAAGTGAAAGCTTTTAGGCTTGAAACTTGCACATACCCACTTTATCTTGTACTTAATTTTTATCAAATAAATAGGGATGATGAGATTCGAACTCGTGACCGCTTGGTCATCAAGGCTCTGATACCATGTCAAAGAACCATCTCAACCCAATAGTATAAACTGTTAGGTGAGGTCCTAATATATGATTTATATTATTCTCTAACATATACACACATTAACATAAATATTGTGTTAAATCTGCAGTAATAAAGATGAATATTACAAAAACAAAGAAAGAACACATAAGTTTAACATGGTTCGATAATGTGACTACATTTATAGAAACAAGAAGCTATATTTACTATATATCAAATTAGGGTTACATAACATGTATTTTTAGTAAACCAATGATGCTTGAGCAATAATTTTTCTAAGGTACAAGCTTCCCTCTCTTGGCTCCTTTTCTAGTTAAGCTTTACTCCATCAAGTAAGCAAACCTATCCGTTAATATTTTAAGTTAACCTATTGAAATTTGTTTATAGTATTTGTAAATTGCTTGCATATTTAAAAGCAATTTTACTTGTTGTATAATTAAAACTTTAGATTATTAATGTAGGTTTTGTATTTTAGGGTTTGTTTGAGATTTGAGTAAAATAAATTTAATTTGTCACTTAATGAAATTGAATGTGATTTTGTAACTTACGTGTTAGAATTAAAAAATAAATGATGGGTAATTTATTGAGTACCAATTAGTTTTTGCTAATTTTATGGTTAAGATGGATATTTAGGAAAAAAATAAATTTGTGTAGAATTGATAATGATTAAATATATTAATTTAGATTGAATTAAGTCTAAATTGAAGAAATGATGGATAATTAGTTGGGTTCCAATTAATTTAGTCAATTTAGAGAAAATCAAATTAATGTGTAACTGATAATAATTAGTATATTAATTGATGTTATTTATTCTTGAATTGAATAAATAATAAGTAACTAGTTGGGTACCAATTATTATCTTTTTTTTTTTATCAACTTTAAAGTTTAGTTGAAAATTTAGGAAAAATTAAATTTGTATGGAATTGATAAGAATTAGAGTTATGTATGTTTCAACTTATGAAGTGATTGATAGTAATTGAATTATGAATTTTTAAACTGAAGGAATCGAGTTACTTTGAAATTTAAGAAATGATAGATTATTAAGTTGTTACTTTGAATTATTAGTTGATCCGCGTAGTTTAATTGTGACTCTTTTTTAATAAATAATTAAATTTATTATTGGTATATATGTTTTATTTTCATTTTGATTAAAAGACAATGAATTGATTTAGATATTTTTTTATCATGTAACAAAATTGAAAATGCATAAGATATTTATTGGTGTTTTATAATGCATTATATTTATATGTGTTGGATAATTTTGTTATATGTTTTTCTAATTTGTGTACATTTTTTCCTTTTAGGTTTAAATTAATAGGTTTTACAAATTTTGGATTACCAAGGTTGAATTAATTGGTTTTATTGAATCAAAAATCGCAAAAAAAAAAAAGAAAATCATTGACAAAATCTTTGATGGAAAGAATATTTTGTCAGGAAATTCCACCAGAATGTTCATACATATTTCTATTGGAAAAATAATTTGCGTCAGAATTGACAATGGTTTCTATTTATTTTAATTTTTTTTATACCGCCATCATTTTAAACATCAACAGGTTTTTTGATGTAAAATGGGGCGGTAAAAGCTAATTTTAGACATGAACATTTCACAAAAAAATCTCGTATGGTAATTATATCTTATCACCATTTTGTCACCCTATAAAATGTTGATTAAATCTTTCTTATATATCGATATATTTCAATTTTCTTGTGATGTTTTAATGTTTTCCAATCAAATGTTTACTTTATCCTTCGACTACCCATAGGTTAAATCATGACTGCAAAAGGATAAGAATGTCTATTCCCTTAAAGGAGTCCCCGTTTATGAAAGAAGTGCCCCCATCAACGTCCATGTAAAAACGAATAATATTGTGTAGAAGTGAGAAGGCGTTTCTTGTAATCAAAGGGAGCATGCACTGCAAAGTGTGGTAATCCAAAAAAGAGGGGTTTATCGAAAAGTTGGCCCCCTTTTCACTTTTGAACGATCACCCCGCAACCCACTATGGAGAGGCTATGCCAAAAGACTATCCAACAAGCCTGCAAAAGGGATCCTCTCACACTCTCTCTCTGTTTTTTTTATCGATCCACCATCGGCCGGTGTAGACAGAACCCTACCATTGTAGTTAATACCAGTCCCTATCACGGGAACGCAAAAGAAAGCATGTTCATGAGCTATTGTTTGTGAAATGAGAGAGGGAGAGTTACATTGTGCATTTGTCGACGCGCTATGACCTAGTTTTAAACTTTGAAACACTATTATGGGATGATTTTTTTTTTACTATATATCACACCCTATCTCAGCGGTCAATTCATTTAAGCTTTATGGTACTAAGTCAATTTCGAATTAAAAACATCTATCTGCTTTCAATGTATGAATTATTAATTTGGTCTGAGTTTTCAGATCAATCTATCTTACTTGTAAAGGGTGTGGAGTTTTCTGCTTTGCGTCCATGTATGTTTATAAATTCCTGATACTAAAATACAACACAACTGTGGGATAGAACAATAAGATAATTGTAGAGGTACCTGTTTCTCTTGATCATTCGTCACTTAATTCATTATTCAACATCACCTTCCAATCATGTAGAGAAATAGCTTTTTGATTAAGATGCGTGCCTGCAGTTAAACAACTTTCACATAATTAAGATTATAATTATTTATTATCATTTCCCCCTTGGAAATTTTAGAAGCTAAGTTCCCACAAGTTACAAGTATCTTTGCTTAGAGGAGGATTTAATTTCCTAAAAGCTGCCCATGGTGGCTCATATGCATGGCTTGAATTTGGGGACATGTACAGGCCTTACGTACCATTTCCTCACTTTTCAAGCTACATGGAATGATTGATAAAAAAAAATGATCAAGTGCATGGAAATGGTTTACAGCGCCAAAAGACATCGACGTATTGGCACAAATGGCAGCTACTCAGCTCCATCATTTCATAGCTCGCGCGGTTTCTGGGATAGCTTCCGCAAAACTTTTGTATGAGCTGGTTTCTTTTGTTAGGATACTATAGTTATTCTGCTTGATTTTAAGTGTTAATAATAATTAACCTGCATGACAAAATTAATAAACCCGATTGCTTGCTAATCAGTGGACAATCTCGCTCAAATTGGAACACAGCAGTACACAAAAGTTAGTCATCCACATTCCACACTGGTGTAGCTTGTTTGGAACTAGGAAAAGGTTTTTCTTTAAATATTTGATATTACAGGAAAGCTTTAACGTACTTGAGAGAAAGTTCCCCCTAACTAATATTTTAATTAATAATAAAAAGTGTTTTTATTTATAAATACAACCTTTTACCTAATAATATATATATATATATATATATATATATATATATATATATATATATATTCATTTTCTGTCAAGGAATTCCAGTATATATAATGAATATAAGTTTTGTAATCCTAAATTGTTAAAACTTGCTCTGGAAATTTTAATTTACTTTCTGCGTGTTAAAAAATCATAAAAAAACTAAAACGCCATTAAAAGTATGGAATATAAGCTTGGAATTGTAAGAACAATACTAGAGTTTGGATAACTAATATTAAATTTAATATCTAACTTTTTGAAATTTAATTTTTTTTTTAGTTGAGATAGATACAAAATAACTCGAAAACATCCTTTTTCTTTTTTATTAGAAAAGTATAATTCATTGATAACCAAAAAGAGTATAAATATAACATAACTTGAGACAATTTGTATGAAAATAAACACTTGGTATATTGAACAATACATATTGATTTTTAGGATAAATTAATAACCCATTCACTTCATTTCACTTTGGTTTCTCCGAACTGTCCCTTTTCAAACTTTTCATGATATCTCACAAGTCAAGGAATAACCTACCACCACAATTCAAGTTGATATGTTAAAGACGTTCGAGTAAGAGCACGAGCTCCACCTTACACATAAGCCTTTGATCTTCCGCTATGGGATGAAAATAACTCTTATATTATAATAAAGAATTAACCTTGAATTTAAAAGTTTAATTTGTCAAGTGTTAATAAATCCTACTATTTTTCCTTAAAGGAACAAATAGTTGTATTTGTTAAACAACTCGTGAATAGTTGATCTTAGCACTTAATTTATAATATGTTGTTTTTAACTATTTTTTTTAAGTTATTATTTTTTTAAATTTGCTAACTATTTTTTCAGGATAAATATAATATCGGGTTGAAGGGGAGATATAGTGACAATCCTTCGATCGATTCGGATCTCGATCTGGATTTGTGGTTGGAGGCAGAATTGTCAAGTGGACCCAATAGAAATTGGGTGACAGGTCTTTCTGACACTATGACTGAGTTCTTGCGGATGACTTGTATTGTTTCAACCGTTGGATGCTCACAATTGGTTATGAGCATTCAAATGCCGGAGTTCGAGGTGATTTTAGACAAGTAAATTAAAAATTAGACGACCTATCTTGTTGCTGATTATGAATAACTTAGTACTGAGACGGCCTAACTTCGCTGATCAATAATGGACATGAGAACACAGATTGGTGGTACATATACTCCCTCTTATTCGCTCCACGGTCTAGATGAAGACCCGCCCCCCTCCTTCTCCAACACCTCTATTCTAGATTTATTGTATTTAAACTTATAAATGTTTAAATTTATAATAAATATTTGAATTTTTATTAAATTATTTATTTTTAAATTATTTTTTGTTTCTGTTTAATAATTTTTTAAAAAATATTTACTAATGGGGTTACCAACGAACATAGTCCTTCAATATATTTTAAAGAGTTAAAAAAAAATTACTGCAAATATCACTGCCACTATTTACTCACCAACAGAATAATAAATGGTATGTTTGACAGTTACATGTCTATTCACCGATGGAGAAAACAATATCACCAATGGAATGATAGAATTTTTTTTGTTGGTGATATGTTATATTCAATGATAGAAGTACCGACAGAATGAAACGGGTAAAGTTTTTTTTTTTTGTATGCTTTGTCTATTAGTAAATCTATCTGTAAAATTATTATCGATGGACTCACCGCAAACCATAAATTACCGACAAAAGTTTTTCCAACGGATTATTTTTGTCTGTGAGCCTATCAATAAAGTACCGAAGGACTATAAATATAAATACAAATATAAAATTCAGTTGGTAAATCTAAATATTCTTGTAGTGCCAACCACTAATTTTTGTTGCAATTCAGTTGGTTAAAATCATAGTTTTAAAACCCGGTGGGTCAACATAGGATCCTGCTTACCTGGGGTTGTAACTGAGCCGGACATAGTTTTTAAACCCAGCCCGGTGGCAGGCTCGGTCAAAGGCCTGGGTTCCAGGTTTTGATCAGGTCACCGGGTTGGCCGGGTCAATTTCTATTTTAAAAAAATTCAAAACGGCGTAACCGGATTGTAACCGGGTTTTTGACCGAGTTTTCCTAGGCCGGCCGGGTCACACCGGGTCATGACTTTTTCTATTTTTTCATCAACCCGGCCCGATTCTAATCCCAGACCTGGCCGGGTTTCAAAACTATGGAGCCGGGTTTAAGAAAAAATAAGGGAAGTTAAAAACCCTGATGAACCGGGTAACCCGACAAGACTCGGTCAAAACTCGATTGCAATCCATTAACTATTTATTTTTTTAAAATAAAATAATATCATTTTGATTTATAAAAAAAATTAAAGTTAACCTGTATCTTGAGCCGGATCGATCGTTTAAAAAGTCTGGTAAAAATCTGTAATTTGCCATTTTTAGTTAACCAACCGATTTGAAACTACTTCTCTACCTTGCTATTTTTTCGATTGCTATAAGCTCTCGCTAATTTCCAATTACCAACAGCAGCTGTCTCTTGCAATTTGATTAGTCATTTTATTGGTAGAAAAGGGGACGTCTTTTCAACAACTGTTGCGTAGATGTTGACAAATTCAAATTTACAACATCTCTGCAAGAGTAAGTGTGCGGTTGGTAAGTAATTTAAAAATTATAGATCGACACACCCTCTCCTCTCTCCTCTCTCCTCTCATTTCTGTTTTTACTCCTAAGCATCTCTCTCTCTCTCTCACTTAAATTTTCTACAACCATCATCGAGCACCTATGAAGGCACCCGAGCATTGTAATAATGGTTAGATTATGTAGAAAACTCGTCTGAGTAGTTCAAAACTAGTTTTTTTTTTAATCCGCGGCGTAAGGTTTGGGTATTTTTTTTATAACCTAAAAAAATATATAAAAATATCAGGCAGTTAAAAAACTTGATATAAACAAAATATTTTTAAAATATTAAGATAATAATATATTTAATGATATTTTTTTTAAAAAAATACTGAAACAATGCTTATGCACATTCTGTATAAGGAACCTGTTTTATAATTGCTATTAATTATTATATATTTAATACTTCTTTGACCCGTATTAGGAAGTGAATAACTACCCAGCTATCCCGTGTTTTGCTACGAGTCGGAACAAATTTTTTGACACAAAACCAAAAAATAACATGCAAGCATTGTAAGTGTCTGCCATAACATTCAAGAAGAATGAGATTGTGCAACGAAAATCCAATGTTGGCGTTCATTAAAATAAATCAAGAAATATACATATTAAAAAATTAGGTAAATCACTCTGAGCAGTTTATGGTTTGGTTCAAGTACATCGGGGAACAAAATCTAAGCCCCGATAGTTTTCTTAAATATAAGATCATTGACAATACAAATAGAACTTAATCTTCAAGAAGAAATATGTACATAAGTTTTTAAATATACTTGCTATCTTTGTTGCATCAAATTTGTTCGTTGGAAGATGAAATCCTTTAATATACTTGTTAATATGCTATCTGGTCCTTTAAGATCAAGGGGTTGTCGGCGTCTTGGGAGCACATATTCACCGGAGAAGAAATTAAAACAGTGATTGAAGGGGTTTTTGGAGAAGAAAGAAAGCAGATGAGGTTTCTAGAGAAGGAAGATAGGGACATGTGTGGGTTAGGGTTTTTTTAGAGAATGAAAGGTTTCTTTCATGAGATTGGTATGTTCATGTGAGTTTTTTTTTTTTTGTTCTTCAAGGTATGCGTGCATCAATTAATTATTAACATACAATTATTTTTAAATATTATTTTTTCATAAAAGTGTAATTCTAATCTTTTTTTTTTAGCATCAACAGATTTTTTCATGGTAAAGTTTTTGCTACCATGTTAGCAATAGAAAACCATTATTGATTCTTAATATATTAATTTTTTTAAAATTATTCTTTCTTTTTTAGCAACATATTTCTCATTGCTTAATTCATTTATTAATTTATTGCTAAATCAACATCTGAATTATATATTGCTAAATTCGATGCTAATGACCCATTTTTAGTAGTGAAAAGAGTGAGCTTTCAATATTTAAATTTAATTATATTTAACTTTTTTCAGGGATAGCATTTAGTTGTTTTGAAAACTACAGGGGTGTATTGGAAAATATAAACTATAAGAACAAAAATCAAATATTGATGAATCTTTTACATTAGGCCTTGGGGCCAGACTGAAGTTTACCCTGAATTCCACGATGAAGAGATCGAATACAGCATCGTGAATACTTTTTGTTTCATTTCTGAAAAAATCTCTTTCCTAGTAGAATTTTTGTTTTCGTTTTGCGGGAACGGTGGTACGCGATTGGTAATTGCCTAGCTTATCCAAGCTAATTATTACGTGTGGTTACTCTGTGGTCCTGTTGATGCAAGGCAGATATTCACAAACTGTAGTACATCGGGGGTTATAAAATCGAGGAGGGGTGAGCTTGTAAGGTTTTAGGTTTATATGTGTGTGTGTGCACGCGCGCACTTGAGGTTTGACAATTATTGGCCATGGCTCAGGTTTCTGAAGCAGAGCAGAAGGGAAGTACGCACATGCATTCAAAGCCCGAAGACAAGCCTTTGCTCCTCTGTGCTCACTTACCTGCACTTGCCCGCCAGACGCCATGCATACTCTCTCTCTCTCTCTCTCTCTCTCTCTCTCTCTCTC
>Ga0325404_1002981_pt1 | contig 18063 bp, 12 predicted proteins | sample PopdelMetagenome_18_FD_205664 | JGI IMG/M metagenome (GOLD analysis project Ga0325404, IMG submission 205664) | Populus deltoides microbial communities from Bellville, Georgia, United States - Xylem-Control-R1 | ecosystem: Host-associated > Plants > Phyllosphere > Stem > Wood/Secondary xylem... | reverse complement strand
AATGAAAATAAAATTTTTATTTTGTAGTTTTTAATAGATTTATGACATGATTTTATCACATCAATTAATTTTTTTAACCTTTAATTGCACACAAAATATTATGATATTATTTTATTAATTTTTTTGAGATCATGAAAGTTTTTTAATTTAAAGATAATACTTATAATTAAAAACATGCTTTTATTAAAACAGTAAAGTGATACATTAACAAGAAAATTTTTAAACCTAATGAAACCCACAACCTGAGTCATAGGTTGTGCAAGTGGACTTATGTCAATCTAGTACAATATCGTTTCAACACTTAAAAAAAGCATAAAAACAACATTTAGAAACATAATCTTAAAAAAAAGTTATACCTAGTTTTGACGAGGCACGATTTGACCTGTTAGTTAGTTGGGTCATAACAAGTCAAACTCTATCTAATTTAATTTTAAAGTCTGCATAAACAAAGGGTTGTGTCAGCTGATCACCAAGTTGACTTGCTGAAATAAGTCAAGGCTTAATAATACTTCCAAAATGTTCCTTACCGCGTGCAAAGAACTAAGCTAGTTATATTCCTAAATTATGTTAGGGTCCTTTTTGGTGTCTTTATTTTTCTTTGTCAATTTTCATTTTATTATTGGCTATCTATGCAATCTTAATTTTAATGGAGTAATTTATGATTCTAAAAAAAAACAATCGTTTATAATGAAATTTGTCTAGATGAAGGTACGAGGAAGAGTGTTAAAAACACCAAGCACATAAATATTTAACCTCTCAAGCTTTTATTGATTGATTCAACACTTTTAAAATTTTAAATTCATTAACCCTTATATTTATAGGGATATTACAACATTTAACTATCACAATTTAATAAGAATTTTATTTAACTAGTTAAACAAGGATTATAAACTAATATTTTAAAACACTAAGTTTTGTAATAAATGACTTTCTTCTAAACAAGGTATTCTAGAGTGCAAACACCATGTAATCTTCTCAACTTTACAAACAACTCCATATTTGAGGTTGTCTTCTTATATATTTCATTTTCGAAAGATATATATAGGTCTTTAATATCTTCTAACTACATATAACTTCATAAAATATTTCTAAATTAATCTTAATTTGTAATTTATGAATTACTGAAACCAGGTCTTCTAAGGCAAGTTTTAGTTTGTGGAGTATATTTTGTTTTTGCCAGTAAACAACTAGAGCATTAACAAATATTTTTTAACCTTCTTCCGTGCACGAAATAAAGATTATCAAGTATAATTATTTTTCTAACAATAAATTTTCTTGTTGGCTAAAGTACTTGTAGTTTCCATTGTTCATTTCATCAAGCTTTATTTCTCTAACTATGATTTGTTTAGATAAATCAGAGTCCATTTTTGCCTGCATATAAATAATAAACTAGTTTGTTGCATTTATTTTACCTTGTGTTCATTTTCCCTTAAAAAAACCTCTTATACTGCCTTATCTACGATATTTTATGTCCCTTTGTTAAGTTTAGTTTAGGAAGAAAAATTGTTTAAATAACATGTACAAAGAATGTAAACCTTATTTTTTTTTCTTCTAATATTGGAGGTTGGTTTATCTTATGTTTTTTTAGGTTGTTTTTATGTCGATATCAGAGGCTAACTTATTATTATCAAATACACTAAACTTCCTATAATTTGCTTGTAAATAGTGGCATCAACCTTCTTTCTCTCATTATCCTTTTTTAGTGTCAAACCAAACTCAGTTGGTGTACACATCAAATTGCAATTCTTCATTCGAAACTTATCTAAAATTTCTCGAACATATTTCTTTTAATAAATAAAAATTATGACATTTTATTGAACCACTTCAAAATTAGGAAAGTAATATAACTTTTCAAGATTAAACATATCAAACATAGCCATCATAGACCTCTTAAATTTTTCAAGCACGGCCCTATCATTACTAGTGTAAATCAAATCATTTATATATAAGCATACAACATACAAAAAATATTTTTCCTCAATCTTTAATTTTAATAAAAAAAAAGTATGCTCATATCCATATTTTTTTAACCTTTCTTTTTAGAAATAAGCATTTATATGAATGTATTAATCTCTTGAAGCTTGCTTCAACCTATAAAGAATCTTTTTCAACTTATAAACTTCATGCTTATTAGCAAATTTTACATAAATACGAGGTTGATCAACAAATACTTGTTCTTGAAGATCTCATTTAAAAGCTAACTTCACATCTAACTAGAAGATAAGCCATGAATTTTAAGCTACTAAATCAATAATCAACCTTATTATATCATGGCTTGTAATTAGAGTAAAAACTTCTTTATAATCGATACCATACCATTGCTTGTAACCTTTAGCTACTAAATGTGCTTTATATTTATCAATTTCATCATTCTTCTTCAATTTTGTCTTATACACCCATTTTACACCAATGGTCTTTTGCCATTTTGGAAGCTCCATCACCTCCCCAATGTTATTTTTTCTCAATAACATCAATTTCATCATCCATAGCCTTTTGCTACTTTGTTTCTTTAACGACATCTTTGAAAGTCATAGGATCACAATATGAGTATTGAGCGAAATGAGTAAGTAAATCATTAGATTGATCAATTCTAGTTATTTCTTAATCACTCATCCATACAGGCCTTTTTTTCTAACACGTTATGATATTTGACTATTAGGTGTAATTTGATTATCTACTGGTTACAATGCTTTCTCCATAAGTTTTTCCCCCTTTTTTCATCATCATCGCCATCTAAATCCATTGAAATATTTTGTTTAACACCATCATTACTCCATATTGTGATTATATAATTTAATTATATAGGCCTTTTTTTTCTAACACATTGGAATATTTTGTTTAACACCATCATTACTCCATATTGTGATTATAGAGGCCTTTTTTCTAACACATTGGAATATTTTGTTTAACACCATCATTACTCCATATTGTGATTATATAGGCCTTTTTTTTGCAACACATTATGATATTTGACTATTAGGTGTAATTTGATTATCTACTGGTTATGGTGCTTTCTCCATAGGTTTTTCCCATTTTTTTCATCATCATTACCATCTAAATCCATTGGAATATTTTGTTTAACACCATTATTACTCCATATTGTTTAGCCTCATAAAAAATAACATCTCAACTAATGAAAATTTCTTGGTGTATTATGATTATATAGTTTATAAGCTTTTGAGTAATCACTAATATCAAGAGAAATTCATTTTTCTCTTTTATCATCAAGCTTTTTCCTCTTTTCGTCTAGAATATGGGAAAAAACAATGCATTTAAGAATTCTGAGATGATTTACCACTGATCTTCATCCATTCTAAGCTTCCTCTGATGTTTTGTCTCTAACGACAATCATGAGACTTCTATTCAAAATATGAATGCTCCAATTTACTACTTTAGACCAATGATTTTTTAGTAAGCCACTCCCTGTCAAAAGAATTCTCATCATATCCATAATAGTACGGTTCTTCCTTTTCCAAACACCATTTTGTTGAGGCATATAAGTTATGGTAAATTGGCTTTTGATTTCACGGGTCTCATAAAAAATTATAAATTCATATGAGTTATACTCTCCATCATGGTCTGTTCGAATAACATTTTTTTTGGTTTTTCAGCTTCATTTTTAACAAGTGTTTTATACCAATTAAAGGCTTCAAAATCTTTAGATTTTTTTGTAAAAAATAAACTCAAATTTTTCGACTACAATCATCAATAAAAGTGATTATATATATATATATATATATTTTACATCTATTAAAAAGTGGAGTTACTAGCTTAAAAATATCAAAATGAAAAGCTCTAATGCCTTTCTTGCTCTCTATGATTTTCCTCGTGAAAATTGATTTCAATGTTGTTTACTAAAAACACATTCTTCACAAACTTGAGAAGGGGTTGTGATTTGAGGAAGACCCATCATCATATTTTCTTGATGTAAAATTTATAATTCGTTAAATTTAAGGTATCCATAGCAAATCTGTCATAGCTATATATAATGTATTTAAAAGTCTTATTAGCAGATACATCGAGAATCCAATAGAATTTCATCTTCGGACTTCTAAAAGGATATTTTCACACTTGAAAGGTAATATGGAGTGTGGATTGTTCTACAAGAAGGGGAAAAAAATCAGATTTGATTGATTTTACTGATAGCAATTATGCGAGAGATTAAGATAATAGAAAATGCACTTCTAGATATGTTTTTAAGGTTGGTTTAAGAGCTATCTCATAATCTTCAAATATGCAATCGATCAATTGTCACTTTATCAACCATAAAAGCTAGATTTATAGCCGCGGGTTTGTATACATGTCAAGCAATATGGTTGAAGAAAATTCTTAAGAGATTTGACAAAGGATGTAATGATTGAAATCATCTATTACAAAAGTGAAGAACAAGTCATTGATATATTCACTAAGTCTCTCAAATTGGCTATTGCTGAGAGGACTATTGTACATTATTACTGGAACTGTGCTACCGTTGTCAGTGCGAAGAAACTCTGCTATAATGTTAGTTTGTTTGAAAGGTGCTATCATGGTCTGCTACTACTCTTCTTGTTGTTGTTGGGCAGGACTAATCACTGTTGGATCGTCTGGAATAAGTTGTTGTTGTTGCTATCAATGTTTCATTGTTGTAATGATAACTAATCTTTGTGTGGGGGAGTTCTGCTCCGTCAGAAATTTTGTTGATGCTATTGCGAAGAGTTTTTCTTACTTCCTTAGTTTCTTAATCCACTTAAGTTCTAATAACATTTGTTAAAAGCACTAAGCACACACATATTTAACCTCCTAAGCTTTTATTGATTCATTTAATACTTTTAAAATTCTGAATACATTGACCCGTATATCATAGGGAGATTATAATCTCTAACTATCATAATCCAATAAAGATTTTAATTAACTAGTTAAATAAGGATTCTAAACACAAATTCTTTTTAAATAAAGGTGTCGACTTATACTAGAATTATAACTAATATCTAATAAAAAGAGGCTAAGAAGAGTTAGTGATAGAGGTGATGAGTAAAATGAAGCATGATGAGTTAAAGAAAAAATTAAATACTGAAGTAAATCATCATGGAAAAGGCGTTTTTGACCGCTTAGAATGGAGTTATTGAAAAGAAAAAAAAAAGCACTTTATAGATTACTTGTAAAACATTGTCGCATGTAAAACAAGCTTGAAATGCAATTTCTTTATTTTCCTTGAATTTATCTAATGCCGCTAGTGTGAATCACTAAACCAATACCCCTAAAAGGCACCATATATAAATTAAAATATTTTTAATGCTCAAATATGATCTCATTGTTGACATGTAAATGCAAAATTTTTTATTGTGTTTTCTACTTTTATTTTTTTTTGTTTTGTAAGTGACATGCTTTTATAGGATGAAGGTGTACTTTTGGGGATTGATTGCATTAAAGATTAATATTCTATGATTATTAGTTTTTTTATTCATAGGATAGTTAGTGTTTTTTAGCAGGAATTATAGTTTTAAATTAGATAATGTTCTAACGCTACACTACGTGTCAGATTAAATTTTTTAACATTAAAAAGACATTGCTAATGTGTTTTTTAGTATATAAAAAAAATAAAGCGTGTGGGATTGACTCAATGTGACATGATCAACTTTGCGGGTCTAAAGACAACTCGGATGACTTGTAAAAATATAGTTTGACTAAAGAAAATTCAAGAATACAACTTTTTTTAAAAATATTGAGATGACAACACATTGTGTCGACTTAGATGAACATGAGTTAACCTACCAAATCTGTCTCTCAGGTCATAAGATTGTGATAATTCAAACAAATTATAAAGCTCAATTCTCAATTAACCCAATATTACAAGATAAAATTGAAAAAAAAATCAATTACAAAAAAAGGCCCCGAAAAGAAAATGACTCAAGTCACTTAAGTTAATCTGACAAATTCTTGACTTGTATAATGAGATTGAGATAACTTAATAGAAAAAAAAATCAAAATAAGTTATGAAACTCAATTCTCAATCAACCCAACGTTGAAGAGTAAAGTTGAAAAAAATGAATTAAAAAAGACATAAAAACTGTTCAATTCAACCTGGGTGAACTCGTGACTCGAGTCATGAGATATGAATAACTTCATAGAAAATAAATTAAAAAAATTATGAAGTCATATCTCTAGGAAACTCAATATTAAATATTAAAATTAAAAAATAAAAACAAAAACAAAAACAAAAACAAAAACCATTAGCTGAGGAGACAAACAATTAATTCACCTCCTTATTTTCATTATATAGAATGGGATTTAAATGTTATAAAAGAAGGGATTAATTAGTGTGAGCACTTGTATTTTAAGTTTTCAACAATTGCATTTACATTTCAAAGCCATGTTAATGCGTTTGAATATCAAAGGAAATGAACTCTAAACACAATGAATTAGAGAAATATGATTCATGTTAAAAGACAATTTTTTAGTTAACTCAATATAGCATACAAGGTTTTACTATAGTGATTACACTAGGAGCTTAATCAGTTTTTTTTATACTATTATGCTTTTTTGTTTTCATAATAAAAAAATTGTACCATTAAGAATCTCAATTGAATTCATAAAAACAATACAATTTAGAATGTGTTTGACATTGTGTTTAGAATTATTTTTAAGGGAGTGTTTGAGAGTATAGTGACAGTTTGCTTTTCAAAGTACATTTTGTTTAAAAATGCATCATAATAATATCTTTTTATTTTTTAAGAAATATTTTTGACATATCAAAACAATTTAAAAACATAAAAAAATAGTTTTAAGCAGAAACAAAATTCAAATTTTGTTGAAACACCAGTGCAAACATAGCCCCAAACGAGGTCTAAGTGCGTTTGGCTTGAAAGAAACATTAAATTGATGGGTTTTTTTTTAGTGTTTTCCGATGGTTTTAATGTGTTCATGTCAAAAATTAAAAAAAAATCTTGAAAAAATAATTTTAATACGTTTTCAAGCGAATAACACTTTTGAAAAGTACCTTGCTCCACAATCTTAATATGTGTTTGGTATTATTGTATCTTTTATGGTTGTAGCTTAAAAAAAATAGATTTAAAAAAAATCTTTTAGCTATTGTTAGTTGGATTAAAATATGTGTTTGGTTAAAACTGTAATTAAAATTATTGTTGACTAAAAGCAGTGAAAAGGTGTTTGGTTAAAATTGTTGTTGAAAGTGTTTTTAATAACCTTAAATGTATTTCGTAACTTTAATTTACATAAGCATGTGATTATTAATATATAAGAAATATAGCAAAACAATATTAAAGTCCTATTTTATACAATAAATAAACCAATTGCAAAGTTAGCCTAATCTAAGCATTATTATTATTTATATATATCCTGAAATATAAAGTAATTTTATTGTTCTATTAAATAGTTGCAATTCCATCATAAACATCATCCATTCAAAAATGGTATATGGTTTACATGTTTTATGGATGTTTTCTACAATCCCATTATCTTGTCTATTTATAAATAAAATTTGATATTTTGGAAATACACAATTACAAGCATGTTTAGCAAGCAATTTTGCACTCAATAAACAACAAGATCTAGCACTAGACAAGTTTGACATTCAATAAACTTATTATTTATATAAGAAAAAAGATTCTACTTAAATCAAGAGCCTCAAATCCCATCTTAAAAAAGAATAATAAACTATAAGAAAGATTACAACTTAGACATTGAGATATATAACTTATTCCCCTTCTTTTCTAAATATAAATGCTACAAGTTCTTAGGAGAGAGCAAAAATTAATCATCTAATATCAAATTCACATTTAAATTTGTAAATAAATTCATGGATTCCGTGGAAAATTTTTTACCATTGAGCCTTATACCTTTATCTACGTTTAAATTTTTAAACTTCTTGTACAAAAACCTCCACATTTTAATTACATAAATTATCATTGTTATTTTGGCTCATGGATGCACAAAGATTTTAGCAAATAATTTCTCAACCACCTCAAAGTTAAAAAAAAATAAATTATAGCCTCAGGAGGCAACATAAGATTTTCTCAAGCTATGTGCATTGCTCTAACTATCTAGTGATTGGTTGGAGTTTGTTCCAAGTTTAATTAGCAAGTTGGAAAAGAAATGGCTAAATCTAAAACAAAGTAGATGAGAAATAACCAATTATGTCTTACTCAATACAATTTAATTGCCAATAGATGGATGATTTGAATGTTTTGTTCTTCTTTTTTCTTATTAAAACTTCTTGATCATCAGTGAAATGAATAAGCCTAAAAGCACCGAGATTCAACATCGTTATCATGAAGAAACAAAACAGCTTTGAATTAAAATTGCTATTCGATTTGGTTCTTTAATAGGTAGTGTAAACTAATGACCTTCACACAAATAAAGAAGCAAGAAATGTTGTTCTAATTAACCTGTCTCATAAATCTTTAATATCACTAGCATTACCTAGAAACATCTTAAGTTCTATTTTTGTCCTTCCATTTTTTGATTGGGCATTGCCTTATTTGACAACTAGGAAGCCATTGAAATAGGCCAATTAATTATCTTTCAGTCCTTTGCCATGCCAAGATGTTACAAACAAGCATGAAAACCAAAAAAATTAAAAAAAAATGTGAAAGTGTCATTTTAAAATTAAGACAACAATACATTTAAGAGGTGATAAATTAGGTATTCCACTAATAATAATAAATATTTCAATTAATTCAATTAAACACAATTAACCAATAATATAATGAAATTGCATAAAGTAAAGAGTAAAAAGATAGAAATTATAAACTTGATTTTTAACGTGGTTCAATAAGCCTAAATCCACACCTCAAACAATATACCAGTCTTGAATATTGTATTTTTTTTTATTAATCCAAGCTAAAGATTGCAATCTCCTTAATAAATCCTCACCAAGCCTTTTTTTACCACCTGAAGAAATACCCTTGTAAAACCTGGGATAAATTAAGAATAATATAACTGTTTATGGCCGAATTAGTATATTTTAACAGAAGTAGAAACAATATAACTGTTTTGATAAATAACTAGATAGATTTAAGAAAACAGTCAAATCATTGGCTACCATCTCTATTATAACCCGATGATGTGTAGTAAGAGAGAACAGAACATTTATGTTTCTTCTTCCTTCGTTTCACCTTTAAGGGCTAGAGAATGAGGTTTAGGGTTTTGAGAGAGAGAAACGCATCCATATTAGAAATATAGAAAGATGAAAGAGAAGGAAGATTAAATTAGAGAGAAAAAGTGAAGAAAAAAGAGGAAGAAAGAGAAGCTTTGGAAAATTCCAACTAATTGATTTTTGAAATACATTTTGTAACCAGGTAAGATGTTTGGACCCCTTTATGTTAATTTAAACAAGAGTTAGTTGATTTTGAACAAATTTTAGCAAAATTGAATTGGAGTTCTTGAGATGAAATTTGAAGGGTAGGTGAATTTCTTAGAAATTGAGTTTCTATAACTTTTATAAGTAGTTGTGGGAGTGAAATCATGGAAAAATAATGAAGAAAATTGATAGGTAAGGAAGGACTATAGGATCAGCTATAAAAAAAATGAAAAAAGGGAAATTATACATTTATGATACTGACTATTAATTGTGTTATAAATGAGTATAAGATCATGCGAAAAATAATTTTTATTGAGTTGAATTAATGAAACAATGAAATATTGAGAAATTAAATAGTTGGGTCTGGCGGGAAGAAATTGTAAATTGTATGGAATTGTATAAAATTGAATATAGATTGAATGGAGAACAATTTTGTTATCTTTGATTTGTGTTAAGTGTCATGTTAGATAAATGGATAACACTTGGATTAGTTGAAGAATTATGAATTAAATTGCTTGAAATAAGATGAATATAATCGAATCTGAAAAAATATGCTTGGTAATGATGATGCAGACGAGGCCGTAAGAGTTGTGCACGCGGTAGAGACCATTGTGCGCTAGACAATAGTAGGTAGGTGCCCTGCGCTTCACTTTTTTTATGCATTTTCATTTAATTTGTGAATTTCTTAAATGTAAAAGTACATGGTAATGCCATTAAACATATGTAAGATTAAAGAGTTTGATTAAATGATGAACTAAGGCTTCCTAAAAGGAATGTCGTAATTGATTTGGTATTCCATAAAAGGAATTGCTGTGTAGCGCGGAATTTCATCAAAGGAGTTGCTGTGTGGAGTGGAATCTCATCAAAGGAATTGCCATGTAGTATGGAATTCCGTTGAAGGAATTATCATGTGGTGTGAAAATTTGTTAAAGAAATTAACGTGTGGTGTGAAAATTTGTTAAAGGAATTATCGGAATCCTTATATGGCATGGACTTCCATTGAAATAATTGTCATGTGGTGTGGAGATTCATTAAAGGAATTATCATAGTGAATAACTTCTAAGAAGGAAATCCAAATTATAGGTTGTCCGATATGGATTGCTGAATTTAAATCGAAAATCCTATATTATTGGTATATGAAATGGAGTATGAATCATGTGTAGATGATATTATATTTATTTGATGAAGTACCAAAATTAAGTTTATTAGTTTAAATGGTGAAGATTAATTATGAAGCATTCATGATTATTTCATATGAGTGTCTCAGGTATATCTCAAAGATCAACGTAATTAGTTACTTTGGTGACTTTATGCTGGTTTAGATTACATATTAGGGACCTATTTATATGATGTGTTTTGGTTATTTATGTTTGTAAGTGACAAATTCATAGACTATTAAAGTATGTAATTGTAACTAATATATGATAGTTTTAATGAATGAACATTTTGTAAATATGCATGATATGATATTTATAGGTAATCACTTCATAAATATTATGTATTCTGTATATAAACTTCATGTTATTATAATGTATAAATTAAGTTGTAATCATAAACTTTTAGTCATTGTGGCAAGTAGTGTAATTGTTCATTTATTTATTTTTATTGAAAATATGATAAAAACATCATCGTTAATGAATATTGTAGGAAAAATCTTGTTGAATGGATCTTGAATGGATTGAACAATGACTGAGATATGATGTTGACTCTAGGGAAATTGAGTTTTCAAAAGAAACTCTACCAAAATTTTGGTAGAGATAATAATAAATAAATAAAATTCCTTGGTTTTTCGTAAACTATGATGTAATATTAGATTTAATATTATTTGAAATTTTAGGGATGTTATAGTTGGAATCAGAGCTTTGGCTGAGATTTAACGGGATTGGAAAGGATAATTAATGATAAATAGATTAATTTGATTTCAAGATGGTTTGTACAAGGCAAGGTACGAGGACAAACCCTTCTTATGATAGGAGGGGGATATGTACGGTAAGCAGGAGTGAGACTTTATAAAAGGACATATTTTATAGATACCGTCTCTCATGTTTCGACCGCTACTACACGGTTAGAGATAAGAGAGTTGACAAAACTCTAAGTAGAAAATTTTGTACGAGAGACTAGGATGTGTAGTCTGGTAGGTCCGAGGGTAATGATGGGACTATTAAGTCTCCATCTGCGACCAATACTACCCATGGAAATGCTTATTTAGAGAAGATAATTTGAGTTGTGGTATCGAGCTTATAGGAAGAGTCGATCCAACCGCAAGAGAAAGAGTTGTTGCCCTGGTTAGATAGGCTAAAAACATGAGAGTGGTGGGTTGTGAGCCCTTTATAAGAGAAACAAATGCTAAAATAGCTAGAAGATGGTTGAAAAAGATGGAGAATACGATGGATGATATACCAGTCCCTGGTGATATTAGGGGTGGTTGTGCAACTTAGTTCTTATTTGATAATGCAATGACTTAATGTGAGACGGTGAAAGAGAGAAGAGCTATAAATAGGTTGACATTGATGGATTTTAGGAAAGAGTTTGAGAATCAGTACTACTCTAGATACCACAGAAAGAACAAAGAACAAGAGTTCTTGACTATGACACTAAGAGATATGATAATTTCTGAGTATGAGAAAATAGAAAGATTTATGGATGGTATCATAGAAGAACTATATATGGAGTGTCGAAGTAATAAATAACCCAGCAAGACCGGGTCAAACCACAAGGAGGTCAACTATATAAAATTACAAGTAATAAATAGAAAATGGTTGAAGAGAACTTTTGAGAAGTGATATTGATGAAAGGATTAAACAAAGATAAAACAATTGTCAAGGCTAGAGGATCCATTAATGGTTTTTTAAATAAGTATAATACAAACTCCTTTTATTATTCAACTGGAAACCACACACAAAAAAGGTTCCAATCAGATTATAAATTATTAATATGATCATATTAATTATCTTATTTGAGTAATGTCAATACTTGCAAATGTTGTCAGGTATTCATGGTGATAACTTATGTTAACAACAAATCAAGTTCCTTTCATAGCACAGGTGTCGGTTATACCATACAGTAGGCTATAAAAGGGTCAAATATTTGTTATACCAAGGGTTGTACAACACAAATCTATATTAAATATTTAACAAGCAAGATATTAAAAGTGAGTATGATAATAATTATAAACATGTTAATATCAAACACTAAAGTCCATATTAAGTTTATATTATACTTATTCTTACACTATTTGTGTAACCTTTTTAACTTGACAAAATAAACTTAGCTAAACATAATGAAAAATAGAAACATAAATAAACATAATAATAACATAATAATAATATACGTTAACTAAGTAAAGTAAAGGAAATGAAAAGCATAAACAAGAGATTAATGAAAATATAACATGAAATAAAACTTGAACATTACAAAATACAAAGCAAGAGCAAGATCTTGATCTAAAAACCAAGATGCCTAAATGTATGGCAAATGCCTTATTTTAAAGGCTAAAATTCAAAACTATTGATTTGATGACTAATTATTGAGTGGGTGGTCACCTCTTGACTTGGTGGCTAGCTATTGACTTATTGACTGGACAAAACATCATTGTTAATATCAGAATTTGAATAGATAATCTTCATGAAAGTTCTGGACATTTGTCTCATCTTTCCACCATAAAATGAATGAGCTCATTTGGACTTCTATAACTCGAGATATGGGCTGAACACTAAACAATGTCTGGGCTGCAGGACAGATTTAGATTTCTCTTTTGTTGCTAAGATTTGAGCTTGAAAACGGTAGTTTTGAATCTTAGACTCTTCATGAATGTTTTAGACTTATGTCTTAACTTTCCATCAAGATAAACTAGACCTAAATCTAAGGTCTACAGTTCTATTTATAACCTAATAATCGAATAGTGTTCCGATTTGAATTAAACCAGCATTTCTTCTCTGAGCTTAGCCCTTTCTTTGTCTTTTCAATTTCAATAGTTAAACATATCAATAAATCCTTAGAATTGTGAGATATGCCTACATTCAAAATGAGCATTTACCATAAATTACAGATATCTTATGTTCTTGGACTTGTTATTATAACATGCTCATGTTAGGGAATTTGATGATACTTTAAATGCAATATGATGATATAAAACCTTAATGAAAATGTACTTTTAAGTACTAATCACACCCCCTTCCAGCTTAATACTGGTCCCTGGTAATTAAAGTGTTAAAATAAAAAAAATAATTTGCAAGATCCAAAAGCAAGGCATTCATCATTTAACTTCCATTGATCTATTCAAATAAACAAACTCTCATTATATTTATATATCTGCTCCATACTTCTTAATCAAGATATTAATAAACCTTCCTTTTGTGCTCAATCTATCAACACACAGTTATGGGGCTTTGCTTGGAAGAAAACATATATATCAACACATAGTTATGGGACTTTGCTTGAAAGAAAACATAATTTGTTCTAATGTTTTTCTAAATGTTAACTTCATTGGGTTGAGATTATTATATATATATATATATATATATTTATATAGACCCTAACTTTTAACAATTTTCACAAGTTTTGTAGAATGCATACGTGTCCTTGAACATGGTGGGCCAATAGAATCCACATTGTAAGATTTTTGCAGTTATTTTCTTTGATGAGAAATGACCCCCGCATGTCTTAGAATGACAAAATTTAATGATACTACTTACCTCATTGTTAGGAATGCATCTTTGAAATATTTGATCGGGATAATATTTGAATAAGTAAGGGTCATCCCAATAAAAATTCTTCACTTCATTCAAAAACTTTCTTTTTTCTTGGGTACTCCAATGAGCTGGCACATCTCCTGTTGTAAGGAAATTGACAATATTAGCAAATCAAGGCATTGTAGAAATAGAAAATAAAGATTCGTCAGGGAAGTAATATGTCATTCAAGGTTGTAAAAAACGCTTTTTTGACACGACCCGGAATATACAATATAAACTCGAATTGTAAAATCGTAAAATCGCAAGTAAAATATTTTAACTAAAATCGTAAAATCACAAGTAAAATATTTTAACTAAAATCATAAAATCACAAGTAAAATATTTTAACTAAATTGCAAGATCCAGTCAAGTAGTAAATAATAATACAATACAATTAAAATAAAAGTAAAATAAACAATACAAACATCCATATACCTTAAAATACATAATTCAAATACAAATTCATTTCTATTTTCATTGCACAGAAGTACAAGCCAATATCTTGCCATTCATATGGTTAAAACAATATCAAATTTGTAGTAGTCTCTCAAAACCCTACTGTCAATCAAATTATTCAGATCTAGTAGCAGATTAATGGCCACTTGCCTTTATTGAAGAATAACCCTCATCATATCTAGACACACATAAATTTTTTATGAACTAAGATGGAAAATATTACACTGGAATAGAGCATGCAACAAAAATCTAACACTATACACATATCTACATATATAAAAGCATGTATTCAATTATGCACGAGTTTCCCATTAGATATAAATACCTACTTCCACTCCAGGAGGCTGAAGATCAACTCCCCTCAATAAGTAGCAGTAATAGAGGAGCATGGCAATTTTTTAAAACCAGCTGAAATCCTAATCTTACTACTTTTCCATGTCAATAAATAGAAAGTGAAGTAACAAATACATACCTTCATTATCACGCAATTTGTTATTAACTTTAACACCAATCCCATAAAAAAACCTACAGAACCCTGTAATCTCGTATTATAAATTGTAAAATCTCCTATTTTTTCCCATAACTTATCTGCATTCACACTGATTGTTTTTCTGCAATTTAATGTTATCATTTTCTGATTGAAAAGATTTGCTCTCCCAAACAAACCTAATATCTGTTGAACATTAAGATTTACCCTGTAAAAAGCGTCAAAAACTACAAGCAGCCAGAGAGATGCTGGAGGATGAAGATCTAACTGAGAAACTAGAAGTACGTGTCCCCTCCTCTCTGCTAAATTACATAACCCTGATTAAGAAGGTATATACTAATTAATTAGATAGACATGTCAGTCGGACTCGTTTCATATGAAATTGTATTTTATAATTAAATCTTTCATGCAAGATTGCAGGGATGATCAAGGTTTTTGTAGCATAGAGTGCAAAAATAGGCAGATGATTTTGGATGAAATGAAAGAACTAGAAGCATCTACCAACCAAAACCAATAATTTTAATCTACATGAATGTGTTCTGTGCATTTTCCTTTTATGGAACATAGCTTTCATATACTGTGACGATGCAAGTAAAATCCAAGGATTAGAACTTCTTAAAAACGAAATTTCCAAATCAATCGAAGCAGATTGTGTGCCTGGGACCTGGGCTTATACATTATATAATTATAATTAGCAGATTAACAAATTTTCCTATAATTAGTGGGTTATATCTTCTTAAAAACAACAACAGGCAACAACACTGTATACAGCCAGGAAAAAAAAAACATGGCCCTCTTCTACATGATAAAACATGACAGAAAAGATGAGAATCCAACAAGCAAACCTGGTTATATATTTGTGTTGCTGGTGAGTGGAGAGTCGAGAGTGAAACCAGCAGCAGTCGAGAGGGAAATCAACTTATGTTAATTTGTTAGGGCTGAGACTTGAGATTATGAGAATTTGAGATTTGGGTGAGTGTGAGTGTGAGTGTGAGTGCACTGAATGGAGTTTCGGGCGCAATGAAATCAGGAGATGGAGTACAATGAGAAGACTTTTAATTTTTTAGCAAACTCGTGAACTCGAAACGCTTTTATTGATTTTAACGAGTTGGACCGAGTTTGTACGAGTTGGACCAAGATTGACCCGATTTTACTGGTTTTTGAGTTTTTAACCTGATTTCACACGTTTTAACTATTTTAACTCGTAAAATCATTCGATTTTACAAATTAAAACTCGTTTTTGATCCGCGACAACATTTTTGGTGTCTATCTTGTCCTTGATTTTTTTATGAGAATAATGCATTTGCAAATCTTCAGATTCATTGAACTCAGTTTTACTCAAAGTAGTTTCAAATTGATCATAAACTAGCTCTTCAATAAAATCTACTTCCTGTAAATCATTATCGTCTCCAGGTTACTTGCAAATGTTAAAAACATTTATCTCCAATGTCATGTTTTCAAAAGATAACTTCATCAGTCCATTCCTATAATTATTCAATGAGTTAGAAGTTGTAAGAAATGGATGTTTAAAATAACTAGAATTGAATTACATTCTTTAACAAGTTGTGTATCTAAAACAATAAAATCCACAGGAAAGATGAATTTATCAACTTGTACTAACACATCTTCAATTATTCCTCTAGGCACCTTTACAGATCTATCAATAAGTAAAAAAGTTATAGAAGTTGGTTTTAACTCACCTAGATTGAGACTTTGAAAAACCGAATATGGAAGTAAATTCACACTAGCTCTAAAATCAAGTAAAACTTTTTCAATTTTATGTTCTCCAATAAAGCATGAAACTGTAGGAAAACCAATGTCTTTATATTTCAAAACATTATTGTTTTGAAGAACGACACTTACTTGTTCGGCTAAAAAGGCTTTCCTTTTCACATTCAGTTTTCTCTTCACAGCGCACAAGTCTTTCAAAAATTTACCATGAAAAGGTACTTGTTTAATAGCATCCAACGAAGGTATATCGATCCTTACTTGTTTGAAAGTTTCAAAGATTTCAGAATTGTGATTGACTTTTCTTTGTTTAGTCATGGCATGAGGAAATGAAAATACTGGTGGGGAATCAATCTTTTCTTTGCAATGTTTAGGTTTAACCCTTTCCTTACCCTCAGAGATTGACTCATCATGTTTCTCACAAGGTTCAAGAATATGTTTTTCAATAACCTTTCCATTGTGGAGCTGATTTGACTTGATCCATGTGTTGGCTTACGGAGCTACTTGCACTTGAATTGTATTACCCTTTGGGATTTTGCTGTGGTTGAGATGAAAACTTACATTTCTCCTAAAAACTGAGAGCATATGTGAACTTTGTAAGTGTATCTTTCAAATCTGTCATAGTTTTGAGCATTTTGAGTGTTGATTGTCTCTTACTTTTCAATGAATGCATGCAATGTTTCCTTAAGATTTCTTCTAGGAGGGGGAGCATAAGAAGGTGCATATCTATGAGAATTTTAAAAATTATGGTGTGCTTGAAATGATGGTTTTGAAGTTTGTGCATTATTGTTACCACTCTTTCAATTGAGAATTTTGTTATCCCATATGGGCTGGACGCGTCCACACCTACCCCACATTGGGCTGGACATGACTACGTCCACACCATGTTGGACTTGGACGTGTCCACGCCATGTTGGACCTGGACGTGTTCCACGCTCAACCCCACGTTGGGTCTGGATGTGACCGTGTCCACCTCCTTGCTGGACCTGCACGAGTCCCCGCCGAACCTCATGTTGGGTCTGGACATGACCGTGACCACCTCCATTTGGACCTTAGACGCGTTCACGCCCAACCCCACGTTGGGCTTGGAAGCGACCGCGTCCACCGCCATGTTAGACGTGGACGCATGCACGCCCAACCGCCACGTTGGGCATGGATGGGACCGCGTCTACCTCCATGTTGGACCTGGATGCGTCTTCGCCCAATGATTGGTACTTAAAAGTGCATTTTTATCAATGTTTTATATCATCATTTTGCACTTGAAGTATCAATAACTCCTTAACTAGAGCATGTTTTATAATAACAGATCTGATAATATAAGATAGCTTTAATTTATGGTAAATGTTCATTTTAAATGCAGGCAT
>Ga0325404_1002975_pt1 | contig 18085 bp, 12 predicted proteins | sample PopdelMetagenome_18_FD_205664 | JGI IMG/M metagenome (GOLD analysis project Ga0325404, IMG submission 205664) | Populus deltoides microbial communities from Bellville, Georgia, United States - Xylem-Control-R1 | ecosystem: Host-associated > Plants > Phyllosphere > Stem > Wood/Secondary xylem... | reverse complement strand
ACTTTCTATGCTTTTCGTGTCCAAGGAATTAATGTGTGAACATATGCTGGAAAAAGACTTGGAGCCATACTCTGTCACTCAACAAGCAAATTCTCTTTTTCCTTAGAGCTTGCTTGAATATAGTTATAATTATTTTTTAAAATATATTTTATTTAAAAATATATTAAAATCATTTTTTTATTTTTTAAAAATAATTTTTGACATCAACGCATTAAAATAATATAAAAACAAAAATAAATGTTAATTTAAAATAAAAAAAAATTGAATTTTTTTAAAACGTTTTTAAAACAAAAACACTTTAGATCCTTTGATTTTCACTCTTTTACCCATACAAGTATTCTCACTTGCTCAATAATTTTTTTTTTTTTATCTAATCTATACTAAATAAGTAGGCTGCAATTAAGTCTAGCCTATACAACATACATGACAGGGTATTAATTGTTTTTTAAAGTGTTTTTTAATTAGAAATATATTAAAATAATTTTTTTATTTATAAAAAATCATTTTTAAAATCAGCACATCAAAACAATTTAAAAACTTAAAAATATGATTTTAAATAAAATAAAATTAAACTTTTATGAAATATTGTTTGTTTAGAACTCGTTCCCAAACAATGCAAAAATTGATGGATTTTTACATAGTGAAATCAATTGCATTTTCTGTGCATATCCTCTGGTTCTGAAAAATGTTATGAATTAATAATCTCATGTCAGATGCATATGGTTTTAGTCTAAAATACTTTTTTCAAACATTATATTTTGTCTCTCTTTAATATTATTAAATTTATGAGCTATAACTAAACCAAGAAATACTCAATTCAGTATAATGTTTATTTATTTTTAAATAACAATATTATTTTAAATTAATTAAATAAAATAAGATTAATCTATCGAACTCTCGCGACTCCAAAAGCAAATCATGAATTGGCGGAATTTAATAACTGCAGCAGTTGGAATTTTCAATTCATGCTTCACTGAGCCATCGTACTTCTGCGGTGAAAATCACACATTCACATAGATCACATACTTCTGCCTTGAATTCTTGTGTATATTGAAAAATCAAAATTAGCACAATTTATTTATAAGAGTTTCTTCTAACTCTGGTATTTAGTAGAAAGGTGGCCTGCTGTATATGATTCAGAAGCTTGGTATATATAGAAGAAACTGAAGCCTCTCAAATGAATGGTGTTCTGTACAAGAGTTATGGCACATCCATGGCACCTCTCAAGGTATATATGGCCTTGTTGTCATTGAAAAGAAGAATGAAATCATCTTGACAAACCTTTTACCAAAATCCAACCGATTTACTGCTGTTCTGCGATTTCTTTCCTCTTTCTAGGCCTTTGGTTATGATTTTCACAGCGACGACTATCACAGGTACCAAGTTAAATATCCCCACATATAGCTTCAGCTTTCTTTTACATAAAATGGATTATTGCTATATAAACGATCTTACTTACATTTTCATGTTTACAGATTTGTTCATGGGAGACTGCCATTCGAGAGGCTAAAGCCTGACCATGTTCTAAGACAGTCTTTTGCTTAGGCTGCCTTCTAATTTAATACAAGTAGATAATCAACTACAAATTAAGCTTTCTTAGTTCTGATGATGATTTTTTTTTTCTGGGTTTTATGTAATAGATATTCTCAAATGCCGATCAAGCACATGTGGCTAAAGTTCTCAGCAGTTCAAGCTTTGAGGCCCTAATAATCCCTTTAATTACGAAGACATCAATGCTTGTGATGAAATTGGAGTTCGGCTATGCATCCAAAAGCCAAATTCTTGACATCATTGAACATCCTTGTCAGTCTAATCCTGTTTGAGTACTTCAAAAAACTCCAGTTGTCTGCAAACCTTTTGAAGATGCCTTTGAGCTGGCCAACATCAATCCTCAAAAAAACATGTAAGAACCATTTCAAAAGTACACAGAGATTCAGATTATGTCTGGTATGATTCTTTGACCTGAAGGAGAGTTATAAACATGTTTTGTTAGAAATGACTTCTTTGATCTAGTTTGTTACAAAATTGAGTCAAATTCTTGATTTAATTAATCAAAAGTTGAAATTTTAACTTTCAACTTAAGGGTTATAACTTATATTACATCTAGGGTACATTCCCAGAATGACTAGGAATTACATTGCCCCATCTACTATTCACATCTTCTTCCAAATATCCCAAGAGATAATTAAGATGCGATGTGTGGTTTAAGGTAATTTATGTTACAACTAGGGCATTGTCGTGGGGATAGGTCCATCTTCATGAGCAAGGAGGATGGTTTCATGCCATATAGTGATGTCCTTACTAGTCACTAACACTTGTTTCTTCAACGTCTTTTTTGAGAGTCTAGTATCGCCTTTTTGGAACAAACCGACAAGTATGACAGTATTCTGGCCTGTGTAAGTTGTTGTTTATTACAACTAACCCGTCTCTTGTCTAATGAAGCAATAATTCTTCATAAATTGTTACAGAAAACCTTGATTGATGAACTTTATTTTTCCAAGGCAAAACAATGCTTAGTGTCATGCTCCAATGCAAGCGGAATAGGTAGCACTTGTTTTGGTACTTGTGGTAAGGGTCACCTTTCATAAATGATCGTTAATTAGAGATGTGCAAAAAAATTGATAAACCGAATAAACAGAGAAAACCGATAAAAAATTAATCGGAAAAACTGAATCGAGAAAAAAACCGATTAAACCGATTGTAATATTTAGAAAAAAAACCCCGGTTCTGTTCGGTTTTCGGTTTTTTAATGCAAAAACCGGCTAACTCGAACCGAACCGAACCGGTTCAAAAAAAAATCCCTAACCAGTAAGCACCACTTCCATTGGTATAAATAGAAAGTTTTACCCCCCTCTCGCCTAACCCTAACAAGCTGCCAAAGCAAAAGCACCCGCCACCCCCTTTTCCTCTCTGCTAACCCCACCTCCAACACTGCAAATATATAATATAAATATTCACACCCCCAGCCCCAAGAGAACCTCAGGAGAGAAGAATACAAGCAAATCAAACATTTAAATTTAGATGACCACTCTCAATTTCATTAACCCTAACAAAATCTCAAAATCAATGGAGGATCCAAGCTCTAGCCAGCCCTCCCCTTCCACTGATCTGTATGTTTCAAGTTTTATCTACCGTTTTTTTTTTGCTTATGATGTAATTGTTAGTTTGTTTATAAGTAAACAGAAAAACCCCTAACTTTGTTAATATATGAGGTTTTTTGTTTTTTTTTTTTGTTTTTTGAAGAATGATTGTTGTTACTTGTTTGGTTTATTCTTATGAGCTTATTTGCCTTGATTGTGTTTTGAAAGAATCGGGAATGGATTCGTTGCACTATATACTCGTTGAGTTTTTGGTTACTGGGTTTTGATTTAGTGTCTTCACTGTGCAATAACCAAACTTGTTTATGTATAAATAATTATAGGAAAAGTGGTAAGAAAGATTTTTCGACTGTGATTTTAGAGTGAAAGAAGTCTGTCAATCGTCTTGTTGTTGACGAGGCGATCAATGATAATAACTCTGTGGTTGCTATGTATCCTGCTAAAATGGAGAAACTTCAATTTTTCGTGGTGACGCTGTGCTAATAAAGCCAAAAAAAATGCATATAGGTTTTTCTGGTTTTTTGGATAAAAAACCGGACCGAAACCGGCCGGTTTCGGTTCGGTTTCAGGTCTTTTTTTCAGTTTGGTTGTATTTTTTGGGTAAAAACCGAACCGAACCGAAAATGATCACCCCTATCATTAATAGAAGTATTTTCTTTGGAAAGTAGTCATCATTTTAATTTGAGTTGCGTTCAATAAAATCTATAATAGTTTTGAATCAGTAGGGTGATTGTAAGGCCCAAGTTTTGGCCTTAAAGCCTAAAGAACCCAAAGCCTATAAGTTCAGCCATAGTCCCTAAACTCAAGTATAAATAGGGGTTTTCTTAGTCAGAAAAGATTAAAAAAAAAACAAGAAATAATTGTTCAGAAAAACAAAATGTAAGAGCACACTACTAACCTCTTAAGTTTCCTCTACTCTGAATAATCAATCATTCCCTTTGGTGGATTTTATTTCGGTTTGGAGTTGTTGAGTGTTAATAACAAGGTAAGATCATTTTGAACTTTGTTTTTAATTTCATATTATAAACAGTAGAAGGCATACTAGGGCTTGTAGGTTGAATTGAGAAATTTGATGATTTTTTGATAATTACGATGGAATTGAATATGGATATTGGTTTAGGATGTTAGAAATATTGTTTTGATGTTGTTAAGCCTGTAGTTAGTTTTGGTAGAATTTGATTGAGACTGCAAGTCGAGAATTTTAGGTTTCTTGATCAAACGATCAACTAGTTCAAGTGAATAGATCAACCAGTTGTTGAACATACTTTGTAGTCGATCGTTTGAGGTGTGGGCAGTCGACCGGTTGGAGAAATAGTAATAAGTTAGGTATGTTCTGTTCTCCCAGTGATTTGAAGATTTATATAACGAGCCCATATAGGTGTCATCACCCCTCATTTTGAACAAATAAGGTTATGTAAATAGGATAATTATTTCTTCCTCTATTCAAATGTGATTTTTCATGTTCTATTTAATCATGTTGAGTGTTATTTATTACTCCAAGCAGTACCAACTCTCAATCTTGGTAGACTAATAAAATAATTTAATTTAATTTAATTGAGATTTTAAAGTTAAGATTATTATTATTATTATTATACTTTAATAGTGTTACTAATATGTCATCATCAAGGTGAAAGGTATATTAGGATATAATTTATTATGATATGAATATTTCAAGTATGAAAGCATAATAATTTATAATCATGGAAGGAGATAATATGATTGAACATATGAAAACATTATTCTTAAAGATTATTTCAAATTAACTGTATGAGATTGGATCTCTAAATGGTAAAGATTCTTAGTTTAATTTTTTATAGTAAATTATGATATAACTAAGTAGAGTTACAATAATCAATAATGTTTTTTACACAAGTTAGAAAAGACTTTAAAAGGATGATATTATACACACACATACATGAGGGTCATATAGACATTATTCAGTATGAAATCCTTGAGAAAAATGAAGTTTTAGCCATAGAATAACAACTTGAAAATTAGTTGAACAGTAGCAAAATTGACAAAATTAGCCAAGAAATAGCAGAGATGGAAGCAAAACCAAGAGAATTATGTTTTGTGCATGATCTTGTTTTTTTTGTAAAAGTTTACGCAACAACTATTTTCATACAAAAGATAATGATTAGTATTCTTAAATCCCTATAAATACTTTTTATTCTTATATTTTGAGCCTTAAAAGAGGAGAGAAAAGTAAAAAAAAAAAAACACTTACATTATCACTACATCTTTCTTCGAAGCTTTATTATTGTACCTAGTACAATTGATTTGCTTATTGCATTTATATAATCTTTTAGATTCTATTTGTTCAAACTTTATAAATGTGTGAGTACTAACATCATATCGGGGATATATTTATATTGAAGCTTGTAACAACTTGTTACTCATACATACAATCATTATATATATATATATATATATATATATATATATATATATATATATATATTCACTTTGACAAATTCTTATTATTTTTTTATTTCTCCATAAGCATTTTAATTTTTATATGTCTTTATCGAGGCTTAATTCTTAGGCATACATTTTATTACTTAAGCCCTTTCAGTTTTTTCTGAAGGCCTTTAAAATAGACCCTAACTAACACTAGCTCTTCTTTAACTTCAAAATTTCTTAGTTAAATATATAGACATGTCTACAAATATACTTTTCTTATTTTATTAGACAACCAATAAGTGGGTAGAATTCTCTTGTTAGGGATGCTAATATAAAAATGAAAAAGCATTTTATACCAAGTTACTTTCCTTATTTTATTAGATAAATTAGAAGATAAGTCTCAAACCAAGTTTTTTAAAACTAAAAATCAAGCCATGCTCTATTGTATACTAGATCTATATAGATTTGTTAATAGTGGTGGGAATCAATTTAACATATGGCATTTAAGTCTTAAAGGACTAATTTCGAACTTGTCCAGACATTCCATATAGTAAGGTCACCTAGCCTATTATAGTTATTCAAGTAGGGTTTCTTAGCCATGTATTTCATACTAAGTTTAGTGCCCAATATATCTGGAGCTAAAGATGAATCCTTTACCTAATGACTATTATATGGTTATTTTTAAATGATTCAAAGAAAATTGACTTGACTTCTTTGTTTTTTCAAGTTATTCAAAGAAAATTAACTTAACTTCTTCTTCTTTTTTTCAACACCTTTAATACTTTTCAACTTATATATGAAATGATATTTTTTTGGAGTGTTCCTTGTGATGATATTTCCTCATGCTTTTACTATATAAAGACTTATTTTCATCCTTGCTCTGTTTGTGACTGATGATATGGTGAATGAGTTAGCTTCGTGATGGCAAGGAATATTCCTTATTTGTCTTGAACAACCAATGGCAATTTTTCCTTATTTTTCATGAACTATTATTTTGGCACACCTCTCTTGAAAAATAAGTTGTTTATTAACATAATAGGCTAGAGGAAAGATTCTAGACATGTTAGATAAGGGTGTTAGTGTTTGGCGAACTAGTGCTTAGAACCCATCGTGTTAGTAACAAACCCAACTTAACTCGTAAAGTATCTATAATTTTATAAGGTGTGCTTTGCTTCTCATACATGTCAAAGGAGTTTAGAGATCTTTTTAGATAAGAAAAACTATCTCTTAGAAGTAGTTTCTTACAAACAACGTTGCTAATGAAATTAAAAAAATCTTAATTTTTATTGAATTTTTGTTTGGGTATCTTACTTTAATTATATCTATTTAAGTTTTCATCTTTTATTTATTTTTTAATGTGATATACTCCTTGCTTTTTGTTAGTTATGTATTAATGGGGCCATTATCATGTGCTAGGTGGCAAAAAAGTTGTTATAGAGTGGGAAAAAAAGAACATAGCATATTTTATACCTAAGTCTTGAGAAATTTAAATAGATAGAATTAAAAGTGAGATAACTAAATAAAAATAAATGATATAAGATTAGATGCTACGTATTTTGTTTCCTTGATTGTTGTCCACTTATGAGGGTTTTTTCACTGTAAAATAAGGGAGAAATATATTGCCCTTATATGAGTTAATTTGTAAGTCACATGCCTACCAAATTTCACATCATATAGTTTAAGCTTTTAATAAATTATAGTGTTGCATCATTTTCTATAATTGTGATCGACTTTCATTAAAAAAAAAAAGTTGCATGGTGAAGATGGCATCTAAATGCATGTTTGACAATGGCATATCATGTAATTGAATGAATCCTAGATTATTTGTGACTAAAAACAAAGAGGAAATTAATTAGTCAACGTTCTAATGCAAGAGGAAAAGGGAAAGAATAGAAAATTATGGAGTTTAGATTACTTAAAACTAGGTTTATAATTATAATATCATCATATAACCTGTATTTTTTTGTGAATCAAATGAAGGTTGATTATATTCTACTAGTCATGGTGTCACACTTCATTGTAGAGTTAATTATAACATGAAGAAAAAAATATGTAGGCATTATTAAAGTTTTTTTAAAAAGAACTAAGCAAGAATTCAACACATGAATTTGAAAGTTGAATATGTGTGTTTAATAAAATTAACTACTAATCATATGCACCAACAAATTCTAAAATGAGTTGTTAACAATAACCAAAGACTAAATCAAGAAGCTGGGGGATAAATATAAATAAAGAAACATGATATTATGTCGCGATATGCTATTTAATTTCTTTATATAATTACATATCAATATTTTTTTAAAAAAAGTTAAAACTAAACTCAATTGAAATAAAATAATTTGCTATCATATTTTCTCTTTTTCTTATTAATTTGACTTAACCCTAGGATGTAGCCCATTACATGGCCTAAGTTTCAAATTAAATTGTACTGGAGTTAGCTTAATGTGACTCAACTTATTACGGCACTAATTATATGATATTTTTTTATATATATAAGAAGAGTAATAATTTAAATTCTATTAAAAAAAAATAATTTCTTAGTATAAGTCTTCGTTTTCTTATTAATATATTTAATTTCAATAAAAAAAAATATAATATTTTTTTTGATGATATATATTCAATAAAAACCAAAAGCAATCATAAGGCAACCTTGAAACTTCTCAATCTAGCTACTTTTCTAGACTGAGTTTCAAATTAAATCATATAGATGTTGACCTGATTTGACCTGATCAACTTGGCGGGTTTAAAGACAATGTGGACGACCAGTAAAAATCTGGTTTGACTTAAAAAATTAAAAAAAAAATTATGTTGAGATGACAATACCTTTGATCAACAGAGGTCAACCCACCAAACCTATAGCCCGGGTCATAGACCAGGCTAGGTGTAATGACTTCATTTTTAAAAAAATAATTTTTTATTTAGTTATATAATAATAAATACAAATGCTCATAGGAAAGAAAAACTCAGCCCCTCTCTTTAAACATCAAAGAAAGCCACCACCACATAAGCAACACACCAACAACACACTAGTAGCCCTCCAACACCCACTGTTGAAGAAAATCATCCACATTCAACCATCATTAATAGATATCATTGTCATCTTCCTAAACTACAATTAATCCTAGCCACTTTTCACAATCCACATTAATCATGATATCTCCTATTTATAAGTCACTATTTCTTTAACATCAACACCTAATTCATAAATGAGATTAGCATTTTCTTTCTTTCTTTAGTTATGATATCATTGCATATTATTCATTATAATTTTTTTATCAGTCCATTTTGTCATTAATATTTAGCAACTAGTCATTTTATTAATTACAGATATTGCCTATATTTGTGGAAAGTTATGATCTTATGTTTGGTTAACCATTTATATATAAAAGTTTAACATTATATGCTTGTAGTTTTTCTTGGCATATTCTGGCATTGATATATTGATTTTTCAAAAAAAACAAAAACAAAATGAGATTTACTTTATATTGTGTTTTTACTTGTAAAGAATTCTTATGATCTCAATTGCATCCTTAAGCTAGTCTTGCTTATATTTGTGTAATGGTCGTATAAAATCCAATATTGAGTCTATAATTACCATGGACTCATTCCTTAATGATACTCTTAGGGTCATTCTAGAGAAACTATAGCTTATATAAATTTAGATGACTAACTTGTCCAAAAGAGTTGAACCTTTAAAGAATACCTAAATAAGGTACTCTAAAAATGGTAAGAATTACAACAATAACCATTATAAGAAAGTTCACCATGGACACCTCCAATATAACTACCAATTAGGTTACTTTGATCATGATAACCTTGATGAGCAAGTCATGAGACCTAATGAAAAAGAGTCCTTCACTTTTAATGGTCGTCACGATCCTTAGATTTTAATAGGCAGATTCATGAAATGGATCACATGTTTGATTGGTCCAACTTGTCTGAAAATAAAAAAACTAGGTTTGTTAAGATAAAACTTATTGGTTCTGCCTAACTTTACAAAGAAATTATTGAGGATTGTTTATAAAAAAGAAGTAAACCTCTTATCACTAATTGGTTTGAAATGAAACAAAAGTTACAAGAGAGGTACCTACCATAATCATATAGGAAAAAATACTTTAGAGCAAAAAAATAATCTTAGATAAGAGAACAAATTTACTAATGAGTGTAAGGTATATTTTGATGAGTATATGATGAGATGTGTTGTAAAGAAAGACAGCCCCATGACTTTAAGTAGGTTTCATAAGGTTCAAAACATTATCTTAGAAAACAAGTTACGTTTTTATGTGTTTCTACCCTTGAACAAGTTCATACCTTAGAGCAAGAATATGAATGTTACTAAGAGTTAATGAAAAAAATATCAAAACCCATGTAGTACCCTTGTTATGTCTTCATTTAGGAATAGTAGTACTTTGTTAAGTGCTCTACCTTACAAACCCAGTCCTATTAGTGCCTGACTTTATAAATAAGATAAGAGTTTACGAGTTATCAATGAAGTGTTTAAAATGAGTTTAATGTTTTAGTGTGTTAAATATCTAGGTTTAGGTTCTATTTTAGCTAATTATACCACTAAACCCCTAGTCATAAAAAAAAAAAAAACATAAGGATATGGCTAGAGAGGAAGAATATAGTGATATATGTATAAACCCAATCCTGAAGATTTTAATGACCTTGATGAAAATAACTTTAAAAGAAGGAACTTAACATAATGAATCCAAATAAGTTAGAGAATGAGATTAAGGTTGAATTTATTATGTTTGCTTCATTTGTTGAGGAAGTTTCAGGAAATGCTTTAATAGAACCTCTTAAAGTGGTAAGTGTGATGTTGGAAGAGTTTAAAGATATTTGTTCTTCTAAGCTTTATAATTATTTATCTTTTATGCTTGACATACTCATAATAGATCTTGAGTAATTAAGTCCTCTTATCACTGACCCCTCTTATACATGATAAGAATGATGAAAATGATCCTAATCCACTCAAGTGTTAGTGTTTGTTTCATTCCACACACTCAGTTATTTAGTGTTCATGTTTATAAATCTAAAAGCATAAAGATCTTCTTCCCATATCTCCTCACACTAAGATGTTTGAGTTAGTTGAATCTAAGTTTATAATTTGCATGTTGAGATCATAAAAAAAATAAATAAACTCAAACAAGTAACGAACAATACATATTTGAAGCTGATTTACACAAGTATCATAATGTTTTTAATTTGAAAATTGTTTCATAATATATATTAGACTTGAATGGTATTCTCTTAAATCCAATTAAAAATTATAGAGGAGTAGTGTTAGATGTCAAATAATCATCTCAACCTAAAAGTTTAAGTTATTAAGTGAAATCCCAAAATATGATTTATTTTATTCTCTATCACACTCTCTCAAGTGAAAGTTCTTTGGGCGTGAAACTTGCACAAGCCCATACTATATTGAGCTATTAATTAATATTAAATAGAAAAGAGAAAGAGGGGTGCTGAGATTCAAACTCCAAACTGTTTGGTCAGTAAGACTTTAATATCATGTTAAAGAATCATCTCAGCTTAAAAGATTAAGTTGTTAGGTGAGGTCTCAAGATATAATTTATATTATTCTATAATATTATACACTTCAAAGTGTTAAAAATGGTTGAATCAAATACTCATGTCATCAACCTACAACCAAACTTTAGTATTAACTCTACTTTTAATATAGACTTAGTTATATATCAATGGTAACAGCCTATCCCCGATGATCCTTTTAAAAACCTTATCACATTACTGTTATCATTGGTTTAAAAGGAACATGTTAATGCTATTTTGGATACATAAGTTGTTTTTATGAGAAATGGTGAGGTTTAGTGAATCTTAGTTTAAAGGCAAAGCGACTTAATTCATACTATACTTGAATTACTAAAGAAACATTACAATAACTTGATCCTGATCTTTAAAAATATAATTGAAACTGCCTATAGTTATACTTAATAGGGTCGAGTTTTTCTAACCTCATGAGAATTAGTAAAGACACCAAATATCTGAGACATGGTTCACACATAGGTATGGTTAAAGATGACCAAGGATAGTTCAACCCCTACGTCATTGGGTTTTAATTGGGTTATTAATTAGGTTTAATTTATGTTATTTTTCTGGATATTTTATTTAGTGTGTTATAAGACTAATTGTTGTTGTTATTAGGATTTTACTATTTATATGTAATTTTTCCATATGTTAGACAATTTTGATGTATTAATAAAAGTTGCTGAGTTACAAACTTCTCCTCCTCCATTCCTTTATTTTTCTATTTTCTTCTTCAGCTTCTAGTTTTTCTTCCTATATTTTCTCTCCTCTTCCTTTCTTTCCTTTCTTTGCTTCTCCTCAAATCTCACTTCTTCAATATCACCTTCCAAGCCACGCTTGTGTGCTTAGGTTTTCTTTATTTTTTTAAATTGGATGGAAGAAGCATTGTCGAGTTATTTTTTTAAAAAAAAAATTGATGCAGACTCAATTTTCAGTCACGAGACAGGTGGCAGAAAAATCGCGCTAGGATTTTAAAAAATATATATGATGATGAGGAAGAAATCGTCTTGGGAGGGAAACCAAGAAAAGGACGAAATATATTACAAATGATGATTGAGCTGCCATGGCGACAAACTCAAATCGGTAATAGCATAACAACTACTTCGACGTTGTGTGATTTCGTGAAGACGTAAGAACATGTATACCTCACTCCATACTTTGAAAATATTCTTGATCTTGTCATCATCAAAGAAACGGAGAGGGTTGGTTCTTCTTATCCAGTCATTGCTGGCCGAGATATTGTGGACGTCGTTCTTCCAGAGATCTCACGTATGCTTTAATGACTCGATCGAAAGGAAATGTTATTTAACAATATGATAAACTTCATGCTGAAGGTACTGTCGTATTCCACAGTATCCTCATCAAAATCTAGGATGATTTAACTATATTTCTTCGAATGTAAATCATAGCTCCGTATTAAAAATACAAATCATTGGGAGCAAAATATTCATAAAACTCTTGTAGGCGGATATCCAAAGGTTTGCCGAACACTACAAGATTTCACAGTTTTACCGATGGAATTATTCTGTCGGTGTGTGATAAGCAGTTCGTCGGTGATTTATTTACCGACATCTTCACCAGCGGATTATGTCTGTCAGCTTTCCTTTCGTCGGTGATTCCCAATTCCGTCGCTATATCCGTCGGAAAAACAAAAAAACCATTTGCCAATGGTTTTACAGAAGGAATTTGCACGCCAAAAAAAAAGTTTCCCGCTTGAAATATACTGACGGATTTTGTTCCGTCGGTGATATCGTGCTTTACCGACGGTATGTATCCGTAGGTACATGTGTCGGTGAGTGTTTGCGATACCGACCGAATATATCCGTATGTAAATTCGTCGGTAAGTGTGGCAGCTACTGTCAAATGCCGACGGATTAAGTCCGTCGGTAAAGCTGTCAATGAATGGTACTACCAAATACCGACGGATGCCTTCCGTCGATAAAACCCTTTGTAATAGTTTTTTCTAAATTTGTTTTTAAAAAATTATTTAGAATATATAATATAAAATTATATAAATTAATGGTAATAAAAACCAATTATGCAAATAAAATTTATATTAAACATAAAAAAAACAAAAAATCAAAGTTAAATAATATTCATTACAAAATGAATGTGTTTCAAAAAAACTATTAAATGAAATTTTAAAGGTAAATAATATTTATTACAAATTAATATAAAGGTGGAGCTGGAGGAGGAGGAGGAGATCCTGGAGGAGGCTGGTGGTTATACGGCCAAAAAGGATTAGGCGCACAAGTTCCACTATGTGTTGTCATGTTCATGACCATTTCATGAAGCTGTTCATAAGTCGCTTTTTGTTGTTCATACTCCGCTTTTTGTTGTGCTTGAGACGCTTTGATTTGCTCAGACTCTGCTCTTTGTTGTGCATGAAACGCTTTGAGTTGTGCGTACTCCGCTGATAAGTGGTCGTATTTATCGGTGAGCTGAGCCGTGTGTTGCTGCAAGGCCACGAACTCCTTAGATTGGGAGCTCGATATTGATTGTGAGCTCCCAACGGCTGAAACACTACGGGTCGACCGCAAGTTGTCGGTTGTAGTGTTAGAGAGCCTGTAAACCCGATTTTTATCGGAACCACCTGACGATCCAACCTCCATCCACAAATCCGGATCGAATTCCGGATGGGTCAAAATATCATCCTCGTATCTCTCCCTCAACCGATTATTATAGGTCTCCTGAAAATAAAAAAAAGTAATCATCATATTCAATTCAATAAACATAATAACTTACAAAATAAAATGGTTGAACAAACATACCATGAAATGTTGAGCATGGTTATCAACGAACTGTTGAGCCCCCTTTTGTCGATCTTGACTCCGCACGTGCGTCTCCACAAACAGCTCCATCGGGCTCGACTCACGTCCAAGAGACGCAGCCTATAATGAAAAAAGATATATTAACAACTTAATTTAACGATATATTTCATTTAAATTAATCTTACCATCTGTTTCGCATGTGCAGCAAACGAAACGGAGCCGCCAATGTGCATTGTCACCGAGCCATGAATTGGCCAATTCCGGTTGCAGTACTGGACTATGAGCGTCGAGTGAACCGCTTAGACGTCACGTGCTCAAGATAGTGCGGCCATATATCTTCCGAGATGTATATCGGTTTGAAATCCCTCCAAACCGCAACATCGTTCCAGCCTTGGAAACTCCTATCCCTCGCGGGTTTTTTTGCTCTTTTTTGTGCTTCATACAAAAAATCACACAACCTACTTCACGCAACCAAAAATTACATTTCAAAACATAAATTTTTTTCTAAAAAAAATCTTATACTATTTTCGATCTTACCTAATTGCCGCGTGATTTTCCCATACCCTCCTCACAACAGTGTTATGCTCACTATCCCAGCAGAATTTGTGTTGTGTATAAATAAACAAGTTTAAATAAAAATAATAATTTATTTACAATTATATTAATAATTTATTAGAAATAAGCTGAAAATTATAAATTAACACCAACCTGAAATCTGCCAAACCATTCATTGATTTGAGGCATCCATTCAGGATGTTTGGATATCTGACTCCATTGAAACAATGGAATTTCCATCGACAATTTAAACGCAGATGATATTACTCGGGCGGCCTCAATGTTTGTGAACCTGAAAATAAATAAAATAAATTAAATAGTGATTATTTCATAAATTATGTTATAATTTTTGTTAAAAAAAATTAAAACCTTAACAAACTTACATTGAAAGGTCGTCCTTCCACTGTGCCTCATATTTGCGGGTAAATTGATTTCGCTGCGAAGGCACCCAGCCTCTGCGCTGTGAAGTAGAGCTGGAAGAGGCAGCATCAGTTGATGGTGCAAGTGGTGTAGGTGCCTCTTCTTGAGAGGCACCTAAGGATATATCATCATAACTGCTAAACGAACTAGCTGCGACCGTACGTGAGCGACCAGCTCTGGTTTTCATTCTATGCATCTACACAATTTTATATAAAAAATTATATAATTAAATTTAAATGTTAAAAAAAATTCGACAGCACCTCCCCTATACTGGATACTACCCAAATCCACAAACCTGTACATATTAACAAAAGCCACAACCAATTGACCCAATCTATACTAATTATTCCAACATATTCAATTACTAATCCTAAGGTAAATTCAACATTAAGAATTACAATTCAACAAATTATTCAATAATTATACCAATACAACAATAAATTATATTCAATAAATAAATAAAAACTGTAGACTAATAATTAAAATTAATGGAAAAAATTAAACATAAATCATGCAATAATAGAGTAAAATTAACAATTATTCCAAAATATTCAATTACTAATACTAAGGTAAATTCAACATTAACAATTACAATTCAAAAAATTATTCAATAATTATGCCAATACAACAAAACAATAAATTAAAAAAAATCTCTAGAATAACAATCAAAATAAATGGAAAAAATTAAACACAAATCATGCAATAATAGAGTAAAATTAATAATTATTCTAACATATTCAATTACTAATTCTATGGTAAATTCAACATTAACAATATATATTCAACAAATTAACTAATAATAATTATGTCAATACAACAATAAAAAATATTCAAAAAATTCAAAAAAAAATATAAACTTTAGCAATGAATTATGCAAAAAAAAACTATAGACTTTATCTACATTACAAAAAATACACCATAACAAAAAAAAAAACCCTTAAAGTAAAATGAAATAGAAGAAACACATACCTTTTAAACTGATAGAGATTCACGAGAAAAGTTGTTAGAGATCGTTGATGAAACCTTTGAAGAATGGAGAGGAAAAGAATTGGTGAAAAACTGAGGAGAAGAAAAAATGAACTAAAGAGGCGGTCGGGGGACTTATATCGCAGTTTTACTGACGGATTCACCGACAGATATAAAATTAATTATTATTTTAATTTATTCTGTCGGTGAAATGTCAAAAATCCGTAGGTAAATTTTGAATTTCTCACCAAAATTTTTAATGACCTTCCATTTTTTTGGTGGTCCATCGATAATTCCGTCAGCACTATAACGCGGTCAGATATGCATTTAATGCACAACCCTTTGGAATTCGCATGGTCCGTCGGTACTTTTATCGGTAAACTTGACCCGCTGACAACTTACTGATGGACTTATAGTCGTCGGTATAGACGTCGGTGATTGTGGCATTTTAAATAATTATTTTTGAACTCTCTGTGAAATGCTGACGGCTATAAATCCATTGGCATGGACGTCGGTGATTGTGGCATTTCAAGTAATTATTTTTGAACTCTCTGTGAAATGCCGACGGCTATAAATCCGTCGGCATGGACGTCAGTGATTGTGGCATTTCAAGTAATTATTTTCGAACTCTTTGTCAAATGTCAACGGCTATAAATCCGTCGGCATGGACGTCGGTGATTGTGGCATTTCAAGTAATTATTTACGAACTCTCTGTGAAATGCTGACGGCTATAAATCCATCGGCATGGACCTCGGTGATTATGGCATTTTAAGTAATTATTTCGTGTTAGAAAATATATCATTCATGATCTATAATTATTTCAAGTAATTATTTCGTGATTGTGGCATTTCAAGTAATTATTTCAAGTAATAAATATTTTGTGTTACAAAATATATCATCCATAATCTAAATTACATGGAAAAAAAAGGTTTTACACAAGGCTTCATTTTGGTAGTTAGTCAGAATTTTCTTCTTCTTCGTCATCAATTGAATTGTCATCACCTTCATCGCAATCTTCAATATAGATATCATCTTCTTCATCGATATTTGCTTGTCCGCTAGAGCTCAAAACAAAATTCAACTCCTCTGCTCAACATCAACAAGACTATCATCGAAGACACGAAAATTTGAATTTTCTTCCAATTCAATTGAAGGCGCAACTCGATATGGTTCAACTAACTCACTAACTTGAAAGACTTCATCTCGCACACTTGTGTCTTCGTTCTCATCCTGAACAACCTCGACACGACCCCGGGGTTTTGTTTTTAAAATGGACAACCAATCCACTCTTGATCGATCCTTTCTAAATGAAGGGGTGTATGTGTAATAAACTTGTTGACATTACTTTGCGAAAACAAAGACATTGTTTATGTTACGGAGTCTAGCTTTTGAGTTGATTTCGACCAGACCATTGTGCGGATCAACTCTAATTCCTCTGTCAGTCGTGTCATACCAATAGCATTTGAATAAAAACACTCTATTCTTCTCGTTATGATATTCCTGTTCGACTACCTCTTTTAATCTACCGTAGTAGTCAACTTCTAACTCACTACTAGTGGATCCCTTAACACAAACACCGCTGTTGTATGTCTTTCTTCCTTGCCCGTATTCTTCAGTATGGAAAACATATCCTTTGACAAAATACCCGTTGTAGCACTTACATTTTCTTTCAGGCCCCAGGCTTAGTGAAGACAATGACTTTGGCGCACACCTTTCCATTTGATAAACCTTGTATGTAATGTACATCAATAAACAGTAAATGAACGAGAATCTCGTAATGACATGTATAAGTACAGTAATTTTTCAAGTTAGAATGAGTTTGTGATAATGCTTACATGTGTTCTGAATCACGTGGAAAACTGTTCATCTTGTAATTGAAAGATCTGGGATTCGGTCAGGTGTGAGTTATTGGAGAGCAAATATTGTCGATGTTGCCCACAAGTGATGATGAGTGTATGATATTACAATATATAATTAACAGTATATTACTAACAAAGTTTAATTAACATTAACTTACTAAATAAAAGGTTTCAGCTCATCACAATTAAATAGAACATAGTTGTGTGCTTGTTTGAACTCTATTTCCGACAAATATCTTCCTCTGACGGCATTTTTAGGTGTGGGCCGTTCAGTATTGGAGAATATTGACAAGTTCCCACTAGAAGGCACTTCACCGCCATTATCATGCCGTGGAACGCGATTGATTCTCGTTCTCAGATGAGGTTCGAAATAGTACGAGATAAATGTTGAGATCTCCTCAACAATATAGGCCTCACATATTGAAGCCTCAACATGCGCCTTGTTCTTAACCTTTTTCTTGAGATT
>Ga0325404_1002974_pt1 | contig 18087 bp, 15 predicted proteins | sample PopdelMetagenome_18_FD_205664 | JGI IMG/M metagenome (GOLD analysis project Ga0325404, IMG submission 205664) | Populus deltoides microbial communities from Bellville, Georgia, United States - Xylem-Control-R1 | ecosystem: Host-associated > Plants > Phyllosphere > Stem > Wood/Secondary xylem... | reverse complement strand
GAAAAGAGGCGGTAGCTAGGGATGCGCCTCTTGTCGCCTCCTAGGCCGCTCGGTGCCCATCATTATATGCAGCTCTCTTAGCCCACTTCCACTTCTATCACGAGCGTCTGTGCTCCCTCCCGCCCTTTTCTCACCTGCGGGGATAAATCATTCTTTACGATTCTAAATTCAGGTTTTTTTTCCTCTCACTTCTTGAATACAATTAAAAATTAGAAAAAACTACAGAACATCCCGTAACTTATTTAATTTTTTTTAAATTACGGTTTACATCTATCTTCATGAATAACCAAAGTTTATTATTCACAAAAAAACCTAATCAGTCAAAATCTTTTTTTTTTCCTGTAAGAATACAATCCCTAAACTCCAAATTTATTTCAAAACCCGTTCCTTCCCTTCAAAAACTTCAATTTAATCTATTTATTCTCTCGGTTGCCCCGTGATCAAGAGAAACCAATGACTTTTAAAATGATATTTAAAAATAAAACTAATATGTTAGGCACGGCCAATTAAATATAAAAAATAAATTCAGATGCTTTGTTTAAATCTAAGCATATTGGCTCGGGTGCGATCCCGAGCTTCATTATAGTGAGTTGGGCTTGGGTGTGCCCTTGAACCCGATATTACAGAAGTGCTCAGGTGGATGTCCAACAATGAAGAGTGTATGTCTTATATATCTAGTATGGGATGGGGTTTTTTTTGTCTAAACCCAAGCTTTTTAGGGTATGTTTTGGAGCCTAAATATGTTAGGTTTGGACGCTAAAGTCTGAATCCATGAAGGTGCTCAGTGCACGCCCAATTAGGCATGACACGCCGATGACTTGACTTATTTGGTGTTCTTGTGTTTGGAAGAAGAAAAAAATTACAGTCACCTTCCCGACATTGTACTCTGACTTGAAAACCTCATATAAGCATTTGATGTTGTGTTTTTCTTGGACCAAGGGAGAGGCAAAAGATCAAGTTGAAGTGGTGGATCAGATGAGACCCTTCCTTATCTCATCTCCTCGATGATTACTTTCATCGCTACCTAGTTTGTCTTGTGATCTTGTTGCTGCAGGAAAACCACTCTCTAAGCCAATGCAAAACCCAAGATCTTTACTTGATAACCTTGGGGTTTTGTCAAGATGCTTTTTCTTAGTGGAGCAAGAAACTAACATCATATGGTGTCAATCGTAATCTTGAACAACATTTACGAGTAGTAAGATCCTCGAAGTCCAAGAGTGTAGCCTCACCCATACTGAATTCAACCATAGGATGTCCATCAGGGAACGGAGAAGACGTGCCTGAATTTGAGATTGTTGGAGTGCGGCGAGATGATTTGATCACCTGGGCTTCTTGGGTATAGATGATATGACTGAATTCAAGCCAGTGGCCAGGGTTTCATATTTGGCATGGAAGAAGTCAGTTTTTTTAGTGGCATTTTTAGTAGCAATTTTGTTATTTTGCAACACTCATTAAATAGAATATAATAGTACTGCTAAGAATAATTTTCCATTAAAATTATAATACAGAGAGTAGCCCATCATTGAAGCTTCAAAAGTCCGCTTTGATATCTTTTATTACAGTGTATGGTATTGAGTTTTAACCTGTTTTTTTATTAAAAATTAAAAATTAATTTTATTTTATATTTAGATATATTGATATTAAAAATAAATTTTAAAAAAATTTATTTTTATATATTTTTATACAAAAAATACTATAAAAATAAATATTATCATACTCTCGAACACATATATAATTCTTCGCTGCATTATCCCTTGCGTTATTTTTCCCTATGAAATGCAAGTATGGGTATGAAGCATTTCTTGCAATTACGTGACAAATTAATGTATAACGAACAATATCCAAGCAATCCATGACCTATACGAGTTAAGTAACTAAAGTAGATTTGGTTTACAATATAATTATCAATAATGGAGGGTCACACAGTAGGATCCACTTCATGCTGGTTTAGTCAATTAAAATCCTAACAAATTTTTGAGAGACAAAAACGAAGGAAAGAAGAAGAGGAAGTTTCTTATTTCAAATTTAATTTCAAGCACTTTAAATAGCACTCATTGTTGTCAAATTCTCAATTAAAATCATATGATTTACGAGTCAATATATATCTAAAGTATAAAATTAGACTAAAAATTTGAAAATTAGTAAAATCAAACTTAACTTGTGCAAAATCGATAAAATCAGTATACTCAATCTAATTTTATAAGTTTACTAAATTTATAATACGAACCAAGTCATATTTGAATTTAATCTTAAAATATCTGCTAGCCAGTTTTGCGAGATCAGACATGTCTTTCAAACTATACATCGAATCAAGCTGAATTTGTGCACGGAGATACTATAAACATGAAGTTATATTGTGGTAAATTTTTAGGTCAAATAAAGTTCAAGAGCATATTATTTCAGATAGTCGAAATTACTAGATAAATCTTATCAAATTTGTCAAACTAAACATTTGGGATATATATTGAGTTACAAGGAGAATTTTGTTGCATTTCAAGTTAGGCTAGAAACTAGATATTTTAAGACTTCCAATCATATATGATAAGCCCAGTAATTCATAAAAAAAAAAACCATTTGAATGATATTATAACTAAAATTTGTCAAAAATATATGAAAAGTGAGTCATATTTTAGCCAGGTAAGTTTCCTTTACAGAATTGGAAGGTATAAACAGGCATGAGCAAACTGCCAATGGTAGTGACTGGTACAACATGCTAAATATCAAATATTTTTTAGAAATGTTTGAAGAGGTGTGCCATGCTAAATATCAACTAGATAGGAGAAATGTTTAAAGAGGTGAGAAAATTCTTGAGTTTTCTAAAGTCATATTGTGTGCTTCCTTCTTGAATTTCAGTTTCATTTAACCTGGAGTTTCGAGTTTTATTGATAGGGAAGTTATTGTGATGGAAACAACCAAATTATTATTAAATTCTTGTGTATTTTCTACCATCTACCGTTCAGTGATTTCATTTTTATATTGAAAAGTTTTGTATAAGACATTTATTTCTTCATATCATTAATTTCTTGATTTATATTTTCTAAATATCTATCTTATTGTCAACCATTTATAGCACCCACTGTCACGACATGTGAAAACTCACGAGGAGCCTAGCTCACTCAAGATTGAGAGCCCACTCAAGCTGTTGAGAGGAAGAGACCAGCTCTTCTCTTATGCTATTCAGGGTTTTTGGGCAGAAGAGATTTTCTTTCTCTCTCTTCTTTTTATCTAATTTTATAAAGTTAAACTTGCAAAGCGTACAATAACAGCTCCAGTTTCACTTCTCGTGTACCGCATATTTTCAAACTACTGGAATTTCAAAAGCAGAACTCTATTGTTATATTCCAATTCAAATCAAGTTCATTTGTCGAACCCCTTTTGTTTTATTTATCATGTTCTTCTAAATTTTACCCTGGGTTTATAGCCGTATTAATCACATGGGAATCAAAGTAAAGTAGGGAAAAACAGTACTTCAAAAAACGAAACCATGGGAATCGTAGCATAAAAAATACATTGCGTTGAGGAATTTTGGGGATCTCATTACTTGCATTTCTGATTCCATGAACAAAATGCAAAATCTTAAATTAAGATTATCCTCATGCCAGCCTAAGAGACTCTGTCCTTCTTTCACAGGCAGACCAAGATAGCATAATTTACAAAGACTTCAAAGTAATCTTACAGATTTCTGCGCTTGGAACCGCAGTTGTGCTTTTATGCCCTGCATACTACCATCATCTGACCTACAGCCTGCAGTTGAAACTAGCAGCGGTGCTCACACTACCAAAGAGAAAAATCCGCACCCCATCAGGATACTAGATCACCCGTTATCTCACCTGCAGATATTGAATTAGGATTTAACATTACAAAGGGCTGGAAAAAATAAATGAAAAAATAAAAATCTCCATATGAACTTGGAGTAAATATTGACATGATGTGAGCGATGTTCTTCATATTAAAGGTTTGGCATTTATCTTCTTAATTAATTACCAAGCAACGTGTTGTTTCTCAAAAAAAATTGATTCAGTTACTGACAAATCAAGAGAGATTGAACATTATTAGGTTTCAAGACACGAGCGATCTTCTTCCATACAGGAATCAAATTACACGGATGGAGGCAGAAGATACAGAGAAGCAACTTTTTTGCAATGGACTGTCTGACCACCCATTGACTAAGTTCTTGAGCAACAGTAAAAGCTTTACTTTTCTTACCATGCATGCATTTGATAAAGTAATCCAACTCTGGAAAGCAAATTGTTCCTTGAGCTAAAGCTGATGGCTGTTGATACACGAAAAATGAAAAGTGATGGTGGTCGGGATCATTCCTTGGCTTTGCCATCTCAACCACTCTCCTATACCCTTCTCTGTCATAACAAGCAAGCATATTTACACCAGCCACTGTCAATCCTCGGTCCCAAGCAGAATTCAGAATCTGTGGGAACAAATGACAGTTCATCAACTCCTTCAAACGCATAGAAGTAACTAAAGCAGTTCATGAACATGAGCCAAAAGTTGCTAAGAATATCCAAGATACTAAATAGCCTGAGGAATGAACCAAGTTAAGGGATCCCACAAACAACATCACCTGCCAACTCAAGCCTTCTGGATCAACAAGTGCTTCTTCATTCTCAAAACCTGAAACTGGCAATCCTGAGCAGACAAACTTCATTATCACCGAGTGTTTCTTCAAAACCTCAAAAACTGGAGAATATCCATCCTGGTTTGTCGGGTTATAGTATCCTGCTGTTAGCTCTGCTGCATGGCTTGCTGTCCTGTACCACCAATAAACTGCAGGAACCTGCACATGCATCAACGTGATTGAAGTTCATAAGAAACCATATGTTAGTTTGGATAGAAAACAAAATAGATTCATTTCTTTCACATAAACCACCTCCAAATCCACTATCCACTTGATTAGAGTTCTAAAATGCATAAAAAAAATCATCTCCAAAATCTACCATTTGTGATCAACCAGCTGGAAATGAAAGTGTAGTTAAATCCCACACACAACATAAACTTACAAAAACACTAATCCAGTTGGCCAGGGCTGCCCAACAAACTTGTCAGTGAAATGTGTCAATCCTATAAGTGTTGTTAATCAAACAGACAAATTGGTATACCAGAACGAGGAAGCTCGGGAGCTGTGTTTATCAAGGCTAAAAAAAATGTGTTTTTCTGGGATGGAAAATAAGGCAGGATGGCCAGGTTGGTGGCGGGCAGAGACTTGTGTGAGGTCCTGTTGTCATAAGAAAACTGAGAGACCTAAATGATTTTGCAATTGCAGTTCCCGGGAGGACTCTGAGGTTTTGTATGACAAATGAGAGATAAAATGAAAAGTAGACAAATTTATGGTGAGAAAGCTGTCTGGATTTATATGAAAATGCAAGATACAGATAAACATGAAGTCAGTGTTAAACCTTAATACAGAGCCCCATCAAAACCAAAGTGCAATGACCGAAGGACAAATTCTCTACCAGCTTTGCTTTTTTGGCAAGGCAGATTGGAGAGGAGTCTAGTTGTTGACAATTTACAGAGGAGATGAAAGATCAAGGTGAACAAGTTTTGGCACATTGTTTCAGCTTAATTTGATGTGGGCTCATGGTTCGTTGTACAGTTTATTAAATTTTTTGGTGCTAAAATTGTTCAAGATAGCATATATCTCAACCCGCCCCAGTGTCCCCAACCCAATGAGAAAGGATTTGAGCATCTCTTTGGATGCATCTAGAATTGATTCAGGGCATAATAGAAGTGGAATACCATCAGTGACAATGAAAGCAGGTGGAGCATGATGACGGTGGCAGTAGCAATTGTATCACCATGCAGGTGACGTGACAAAGCAAGCTGGGCAGATTGTGGAAATTATTTTATATTATTTTATTCATTTACCTATTTCTAAATAGTATCTAGAGTCTAAAAAATATTCAATTTCTATTAGTTAGAAATAGAATATATTTTTTTTCAATTGTAAATTTCTAATTAAGAACAATACTTATTAGAATCAGGTATTAGGTCTCGTGTCAATTGCAAAATATCTTTTTTTTTTGTTACAACACTTAAAAAAGTTTGGATTGGAATAACTAAAGAAGGGGAAGGAAGAAAGTGAATCAGTATACCAACATGGACCATGAATTTCTCTAGGATTTGGATCGTAACTATTTTTTAAGTGGATTAGTAAAAGACTAGCATTCCTAACAATAGTACAAAATCATTCTAAAATCCAGTTCAAGAAGTTCTAAATGCACAAACCTTGATGATGATTTTTGTATCCTCAAATGCAAAGCTTGCGAGAGACAAAACATTATCGGCATGGTCTATCAGTGACTGGGAATACCAATGGAGGAAAAAGCGACCAAAGTAGCTATCATAATCACCTCGTTCACAGAAGAATCCAGTTTCATGTGGCCTTGAATTATACTGACCAGCATTATCAGGCCCCCTAGCCCAAAATGAATGTCCACGCAATTTAGCTGCCTTGCGAAGATTTTGTTGTGAATATTTATCATAGCACTGTACAGAAGCAATCAGCATTGGTCATGCACGATGAACATCAACTAAAATCAAACTATATTGAAACCATATGCAATAGATGAACCAGTAATAAAGAGCAAGAATATAAGGAGCAAAATAGATAAACAATGCACAACATCAAGCTAGGGTTTCCAAGCAGGAACATCGCATATTAACAGAATATGGCATCCATGATGCAGCACTAGCTAAAGTTGGATATATTCTTCTTTCAGAACTACATCCCAAAATTAAAAACTATACAGCTATACTTTAAATAAACATTATAAGTAGGTAACTCCAACATGAATACTTGAAGGCAACCAATGAAATGCTGATAAGCTCACAGGCTGGTGGTTGCATAAGAGTAAGTACTCTTAAGGATCAAGTCTCTTACAGACAATGAGGCTGCTGATAAGCTGATATATTTTCCAAAGAAGGATTATCAAATAGCACATAACCAATTGCATGAGACAAAACCCAAAACCACTTTCACTTTACCAAAAATAAACTAAAGAAGGTTTTAAATTTTTTTCTTCATTTTTCAAAACCGTAGGTTGTCATCAGCACAAGAAACCTGCATAACACATACAGCCTTCATGTTTATTTTCCATCAGTATTGGTGGATGAATCAAACTTAGAATCCGATCCCGTTCAATATGACAAAGATTCAGTTCTAAATACACAATAAAGATAGACTTCAAGCAGTAGAAAAATCACAACATAAAATTTCTCCAGCCAATTCTCCATTACAGTCAATGTACAAGAACCACTAAAAATCAAAAGCTTTGCAATGAACTTCAAACAAATGCAGCACAGGAGAGAGACATGCATATCATGGGTTAACATAAAAAGATACCTGAAACTCACCGATACCAGGATACCTCCATCCTATCCTTTCTGAAAAGGATGGATACTTCAGTTCCCCAGATGGTCCAAGTCCAATTTCAATAGCAGTAATACGGCCCTCTGTGAACAAGTCATTAAACTCTGTCCGGAAGCTTCTCATGAAGTCAAAATAAACCTGCACATAATTAAGAATCACAATATCAAATACAAATAAAAAAAAAACTGTGCAGGCGCCATAAGGTACAGAAAGTATGTTCAGTGACTTGAGTTTGGCGTACTCAGCATAGAGAAGTCTTTCTTCCAAACCTTTCTATTTCTTTACTCTTTTCACATAAGTTATGCCTATCCTATCACTCCCTCATAGAACTAGATACGATGAAATCTAGTTAGCTTCATCAAGTTAGCAGAAAAGTAAAAGAACAACCTCCTACTCTAACATGAAAATGCATTATTTTGCATCACACGACCTAAGGTAGTGTTGATAGCACAACATTAGGTTCTATTACTAAAAGCCTACATTTTATAATTACTATTTTGAGAGAGAGACAGCAACAGTGGCAAGAGGAATAAGAGAAGTGTAGAGACAATACTGTAATAGATGCTAGAAGAAAACACCATGAAAAAAAAAAAAGAGATGTTGGTGGCTACATGGAAATTTTTTTATATATACCTAGAGACAATAATGTAATAGATGCTAGAAGAAAACACCATGAAAAAAAAAAAAGAGATGTTGGTGGCTACATGGAAATTTTTTTATATATACCTCTATACCAGTTCTTCCCTTTAGAACTCGCTCTTTGTCAATGCCCCAAGATAGACATTCAGTGTTCCTCCTTCCTTCACGATCTGTGAAAAATATGTCCTGGTTATCTTTCCCAATTTCTAAAACCCATTGGGGGAGGGAGATCAAAACATCGCCAGAGTCAGTTCCTCCATATTCATGAAATGCCATTACAACCTTCAAGATTTAAGACAGGTTTGAGATTTAAATATCATTCAACAACCAGCAGAAAGGTGTTTTCCATATAAGAACAGGGCATTTAATGAGGAAACCAGTGAAGAAAGTTTCTGATAAAATAAATACATATTCTCATAAGAAAAACAAAGGAGCATAAGAATTCAAGGAAAGAATTGATGCATGCACCAGAAAGGTCCTCAAAGCCATGCTTTGCCATAGTGGAAATAACTATTTGTTTAAAAATGGAGTTTAAGAAAATCATGATCATATAGAATAAGCAATTTATCAATGAATGTTATTTTGATGGTCTCCATTAGATTCCAGTTTCCAACCAAAATAACAGGTCCATTCCATTTTGACAAAAACATATAAGATCACTTTTGCTGGGGAAAGGATAAAAATACATGATAAAAGAACCAGAATGGAATGATTAAGTATCTGTTAATCTTTCTTTTTTTTATTGTAGTACACACACATACAAGTCAAACAAATCATTAGAACTCACCTGCAACTTCAACTTGAATTCTTGGATAATATTAAACAATTCCCTATAGCCAGACCACGCATACTTCTGAGGACTCCATGCTTCAACGACTCCCCACCAGCACTCCACAACCACACCATCCACATCTAAAGACTTCATGTGACTTAACTCCTGTCTAACTCCTTGTGGGTCAATCAACTGGCAGCAATTGTTGATAAACCCATTCTGCTACCATGATTCAACAAATCAGCATCCACGGAAAACATTAGAAGATCAACACAAAAGAGAGAGCCAATCCTTGCACAAAATGTAAAAAAAAAATGACACGAACAAATAAATGCCACTACATCAACAATTCAAATCAAACCAGACACTTACTGCAAGCATTACATAAACAGGGACATAAGAATTCTCCGTGAAATCGTTTTGGTGCATGCCAGAATGAACATCTTGTATAAGCTGCACCACAAACACACCCAACAATCAACCACACTATCAAACAAACATATTCCGATAACATCAAATTCAATAAATCAATCAATTACCTGATCAGCATCCAAGCATTCAATGACAGAATTAATGGGACTCGTACTCGTGTACTTCTCATTCCTCGAATTCTCTCTCTCACTAATCACCATCGAATCAAGCGACCCCGGTGACAAGCTCTCATCAATTCTAAGAACCGACGGCTGACACTCTTTCACCGCACAATTCTTTAGCAATGGACTTTCCACTGGCCTCACTCCAAATGATCCCTTTTCAAACACATTAATTACAAATTATCAATCAAAACCCTAATTTTCAACATCACGAAACCTTAATTCAAGCAAACGACTAGCATACTAACCGTATGTGAAGGAGGAGGCGACTGGCGATAAGTGGTGCCATCCGTTTCAACAGTCCAACCAGCCTCACGCGCTAAAGCAGCGAGAACATCATTCATATCAGCACGCGCAGGGAGAGGGAAATTACCGTATTGTCTAAGACCAGTGAGCATTCTACTTGTAATAGCACGACGGTGTCGTTCTCGAAGCTTGGTTCTCTCCTTTTCTTTTTCTCTCTCTCTCTTACCTTTACCCGAGGCATTGGGAGATGAAACAGCGGGGGTGTTATCAGCTGATGCAGCTGCGGCCGCAGTGGCGGCGAAGCCTCGAGGACGGCGGGTTTGAGGGTGAGGGTGAGGGCTAGGGCCTGGTTGGACGGGGTGGGGTAGGTGAGAATATGGGTCGGGTTGGGGAATTTGGGTTTGCTGAGGGTTGATTAGGAGATCTTGATTACTGTTGTTTGTGTTCATTTTTTTTACATTTGGAGTCAGTCTCTGTGTAGATTTTGGAGCTGAAGAAGGTTTGGTTTGGTAATGTTTTCTATTTTTTTATTTTTTATTACAGTTTTGGCTCATGGCGTTTGTTTGTTTCTTTCTCAGGCAAGGCGAAGCATTCTCTGCTTTATATTTTTCTTTGTTTTGTTTGTTGGGCAATTTGGAGCTGGGCTTTATTTTTATTTATTTTATGTTGGGCTTATTAAGTAATAATATTTTGTTATGTAAAGGGTCCATGTTACACGGTGGCCGACAACAAAGAAGGAACAGCAAGAAAAGCTCAAAGTCCTTTTGTCTTCTTGTAAGAATGAAAGACTTTTCATTGATTTGTTAAAAATAAAAAAATATTTTTTAAATAAAAAATATTTTTAAAAATCAAATTTTACCATCGTCCAAACACTCCTTGAATATTCAAAAGAATTGAAGGGTGGATGGATAATTAGGATGAAGAAAGTTGAAGGAAGGGCTATGTTTAGGAATGGGCACTTGGAAAGGGATGAAAGACGTTTTCTTATTAGGGAGAAAATCATACCCATGATTCCAACATGGTCTGGATCTTTTCAAATTCAAACCCAATTTATTTGAATTTCAAATTGATTCATTTTGTTGCTATTTAAGAAATAATAATGGATCGTTTTTCTTTGTTATATAACCCGAATGTTCCGATTATTGAAACAACCAATTTATTGAATGAGACCGAGCCACCAAAAGACCAGCAACAGATTCAATTGAGACCAGTGAAATTAGATTTTCCACCATTTAAGAGCGATAATCTCATGAGTTGGGAATATAAATCTAGCCCATTTCTCAATTATCATAACACATCATATGTTATTCATGGCAAGCTTTCACATGGAGGGGAGGGCGATAACGTGGTTTCAGGAAATGGAGGAGACGAGAGCATTGACCAGTTATGAGTTGTTTGTGAAGGCCATACAAATACAATTAGAGATTTCATCACATGCAATGGTAAAGATTATGGATTACAAATATAGGCCCTCGTAATCTAGCTAGGAGGGTGTGATATGGTGTTCATAGTTCAGTGGCTGAAGGGATTAGGATCCATTTTGTGGGATTTTTAGAGTTAACCATTAAAATTAGACTAATTAGGCTTAAGATGGAACTAGAAGGATTGGGGGCTCCAAAGTCCGAGATTGAAAATCAATTGGTTTCATAACCTTCATGGAGAAGATATCTGATTGAATCAAATACTGGGATCACCAAATTTTGTATTACTTTCGAAAATAAAATACACGGTGGTGAACAAGAGAAATCGTTACAAGTAGGATCCCTGTGAGAATAAGCACCAAAATAATGGAAGGACTGATATTAGATGCTTGATGTTTTCAATATGATAAAAGAGCCTCTTTGCTGAATATATCATTTGGGTTTCTAGGCCAAATGAAAAAAAATGGAATGAGCAAAAATCCTACCCCACATACAGCCGACCGCCTCAAACCATGGTTCAGTCCATTTCAGCCAGAATTTAACGTTTATCAGCTTGCACTGAAACCACAGAAAAATCACCTGTGCTGTTAGAAAAGGACTGAACTTTTGAGACATTTGTCATGCTGGAGAACTTGGTGATGGCAGGAGTTCCTGAGGTCATCAGGTAGCTGCTTGTAAACTGGTCGCCTTAGTTTCCAGCAGGCGATGATTCAGATCTACAAATATCACCACGACAAAGTGGACATACCCTGCAAACCATTAAAAAGTAAGGCAAACGACTAGATAATACACTGCCAAAATAACATTAAAACTTAAAAGAAGAGGGAGCAATCTGACATTATAGCAGAAGTAGCATGCAAAGCATTTAATCTGCATAATAATGTTCCCATGGGGACAGCCAGTGGTTATGAGTTGTGACTTCTAAGACCCGGTGTTGTCATGCTAGTAACAAATTTCCTCTTACGGGTTACAATTTGCACTCAATTATACAAGTCAGGCAAGCCATTGGATATAAAAAAAAAAAAAAACTCCAGCAAAGATGTAAATCAGGCCAACCTCGAGGTTGCTATCAAGCAAATACCAACAAAAAATCTGTTGCTGCATATTTGAAAGACACGCAGAACTCACAGCACCCAGAAAACCCCAAAAGCCCAGATCCATTTTAAGATTTCTAGTGATTCAACAAGACAAAGTCAGATGACACAAATTTGATAAGCCTTATGATATGAGGAATTATGTAGCGCTTCCAGTGAAGTGCACCCTCTGTTAGATCATTTGGGACCTACTTACAATAGACAAGGACCCCACATCAATGTAGCAAAGAGTGAAAATACACTGGGAGTTCTGAATAGTTGCTCTGATCTGGCAACAAACGAAATTTTGAAGCCATTCTGATAGTTGTGCTTGGCATTCTAGTCAACATTGTGTAAACTTCAGTCAGTTTTATCAACTTATATTAGCATCACTAGTCAGTGACCCAACATGTGAGTCATGTGTACTGCAAATACAAATTTGACAATCTCAAATTTTCTGCAGAGTTGTCCTTTAACATTACCAAAAAAAAAAAACTTAAGCAGGAACAAATAAGAATTGTGTAGTTTCACAACAAAAGAGTTTATTTTAAACATGCATGTGTAGATGCATGTATTTAAAGGCTGTTAGTTAAAAATTCAGGGTTCAAAAAGAATACCTGTGAATCTCCTTAAGCCACTTGTCTACACATGTTCTGTGGAATTCATGATGGCAAGGCAAAACTCGCATGCTGTCTCCTTCCTCATATTCCACAAGGCATATGTAACATCTGTTATTTAAATGGCAAAAAGGGAAAGGAGCATAAGTAAAAAGATAATCATGATAAAGAGACAGTGATGCAATATAAAAATTCAATCAAACTTCATTGACTTGGATAAGAAAAGCATACAACAATGTAATGAAAATAACAAGATTATGAAAACAGAAGGAAGAAACACTGCTCGGTGAACCTTCTAACCTGGAACAAGCATTAAAAACTTACACAAAAGACTGCAGATAATAAAAAATAATTCTTACACACACTATGACACCTTTTCATGACAAGAAGAAGAAGAAGATCACAAAATTTATTGAAGTGAGCTTTATGTGGTACTTAATATGAAGGTAACTAACTGTACACTGAATATGTCAACTGCTTAACTATATAATACATTAGATGGTTTCAATGTAGCTGCCTGCATGTAGAACAGAAGATTTGAGGAAATGGAGAAGCAATTATATATGTTATCACAATGCATTGCTCAGAGCTGGCAATTTCCTCAAGACACCTGCGTGACCATGTCAACACAATCAGACATGGAATATGTGTGAAATCCACAAGTTGCAAAGTGGAGGATAAGAATAAACAACGCATCCCTTCAAGGCATTTATTCAATGGAACATTCAAATCAGGTTGCAGGGTTCCTATTAGAGTGCAAAAGACTTAATATTGGCAACATTGAAACTGGAGAAAATCAGTGCTTAATTACTGGGACAGCAGGCTGATTAGGAAGATTGAGGAGATTTAAGTTACCACAAGGAGGAGATAACAGGAGATATGGTTCCCAAGGTATTAGACTAACACTTTGTCACGGCAATGAGATTTCTCATTTTGTGAAGGTAAGCTCAGAGCCTGGCAGGCACTTTAGATACTTGATCCGAAGCAGTCTTTGTATAATTTTTCACCAGCAGTTAACCAGATTGCAATTTTTCTAGATGTAGGTGATACAAGCAGTTACCTTAAAGTTTGTCGATTGAGGAAATATATAGAAATCCTCACTGTCAACTGCCAACCCTAAAATGTATCTACACAGAACCTTCACTATACTGGCCTTGATGTAAAATCAGAAGCCAGGAATACAAATTATCTGCACTTAAAAACCCTATACATACATAGATACACATTCATTGTTGTATTTGAGCTTTTCAAACAAAAATTTAGTCACTTCCATCTGAGAAATATAATACACTAAAATCTGATCAGCAAATATGGCTACTTACTGAGCTGTATCCTCATTCTGATGTTTCTGGGACTTGGCATATAATTTAACTGGCAAAGATTCCACTATTTCATTAGGAGCGGGTACAGATCCAAGTGAAGACATGGAAGGACGAGAGGATAATACAACTGATTGCTGGTGAATTTCATCCAGAACCTGAATATACAGTATGAAAGATTCAGCTTACAAAGATCTAAATAAAAAAGGAGATAAAAATGGAGATAAAAACTGGAGGATAAACTCATAAACAGCACAAAGCTAACGGTCTATTACCTCAAATAGAGCTTCAGCTAACATGACAATTCTTGATATGCTAGCCCTAGCACTTGTGTCATCATTTAAGTTTGCATCTCGATTATTTACACGACATGTACAGCGACCTGTTCTGTGTTGACCAGATAAAATACAAGACCTCTCATGTCCAGAGAGGTTTTCGAAACGGCTTCCCAACCTCTGAAGAGCACGAACCTAAACCCTTTGATGCGATGGTCAGTAATTTGTTCAATTTCAAGCACTGGAAAGGTAAAGAAAGTACAAAGGAAAGCAAGGCTGAAAGAGACATGAGATTTAGCCCAGATATAGATGGGTCCCTTTTATTGCCTTTCAGGTGAAAAATGTTCCAACAGCAAGTAAGCACAATGCAGGAAATGTTAATTTTATATAAGCAACAGGAATGGCTTTGACCCAAGTCAATCCCAAACAAGACCATCAAATGGTCTGCTCTACATGTAGAAAGCATCCACTACTTCACCACATACTGTTCAACAACATATATAATACTCAATGTTCAACCTAAAAAGTTACAAGCCAGGCACAATGTGTTCTTTAGATGAAAATATGTCCTATGGAAACTTTCAATAATTATAAAGTATAGGGAATTTACATACCTGAGATCGTATTCTTCTCCTCCGTTCAAGGAAATTTGATCTATGCTCTAGCAGGTCACGATACCTGGCTTCTCTTGTTCTAGAGGTTTCCACCTCATGATCTTGAATGCTGAACAGTGAGCTAGACATGCCAGATGGAGGATAACCCAGTGCAGTTGTGGAGGTTAGAGTATTCCCTTCAGATTCTGACACCCTCATCTCCCCGCCTACTGCCTGTCTCCCACTACCCTGGCTAGAACCTCTCATTTCTCTCTCTTGTTGCAAGGGACAAAATGTAAGTTCCGGTAGTGATGACCGACGAAGAACTCTATCACGAAGTCTTCCAACACTTAAGGTTCGGCTAAAACTAACATTTCGCTCAGCAGGTTCTCGTGCTCCAATTCGTCTATCAGAAAGTCTAGTCTCAATCCCATCCATGTCATTGAACATTCTAGGAGAACGCAAGTTTGCATCAACCTCCACTCTATTTCCACCTCCATCTCTTCCTGAATTGCGAATTGAAAAAATATTCTGGTTTTCTTGCATGTTGTCCAAGAGATCAGGTGCTTGACTATGCAACTGCAAACCAGCAGCCGTATCTTCATGATGATGTGCAGCTGTTCTACTCACCAGGGATGTAGCCAATAAATCACTAATTTGTTGTATTTCATTTCCATTTCCATCAACAACAGAATTGGCAGACTGTGGATGATGGCAAATCTCATCTTCACCATCAAACATTCTGGGACCAGTAGAATGAGTGTGATATGCCCTTGACGACCCTAAACTCACTGCTCTGCTCAACCTAAAACTCACATTACCGGGAATAAAACTCAAGCGAGAAAGAAGCCGACTTGGAAAGGTCGATGACTGTGTAGGAGCAGCAGCTCGAGCAGAGCTGCTACCTGTTCTGGATGAAGTGTTTGTGATACTTGCTTGATTCCATTCATCGAGCTCAACATCCGACGATATACAGGGCGTTTTATCAGATTGCTCCACTTTAACTTTTCCATAACACTCAATTTTAACCTCATCGGAGTCTATTTCATTCCGGTTAGTAGATGAAGCATTTCCTTCACAATTTTCTTTATTCCCATCATCACAAACCTAAAAGAGCATGGGTAAAACAACTTTAGTCCTTCAAAAACCTATAACCAATAAACTCTCACATCATTCTTACAAATCAGTGATAGCATCATAACAATAACAATGATGATACTTAATAAACACAGGTCCTAAAAAGTTACGTTAACACATTTTCCACGATTCGAGAAAAGAAAACATGCATTTTCCATTGACATTGCATACGAGTGAGTGAATAAACAGAAGAACTAAACTGCATTAAAATTGAGAAAACTAAAAGTAAGACAACCAAATAAGTCAAAGATGGAGCAATGATAGAGCGACTGACACGGTCACCACTGGTACTATCGCGAGATCCACAAGAAGTACCCAAACAAGAAGACTGGAAAACCTTACTCCTCCCTTTAGATTTTCCCTTCCGTCCACTTCCACTTGATGATGACGACGACGATGCACCACCACGATATGCCTTGCTTCCACTGGATCCCATCTCTCCTCTTAAATATCACTCGCAACAAAATGCCACCCGAATTACATCACTGGCCCCTCGAAGCTTCAACCTTTCAGATCTCAAACCGAGAGGCATTACATTTACAGGAAACTAATGAGAGTTTGGTGAAGTGGGCTTTTAAATTTGTATAAAAAAATGAAATGGGTTCTTGTAGGTTTCGATCTTTTAAAAATTTGTAGATCTAAAGAGAGAGAAATAGTGAAAATCACATATGGTTCTGTTTTTTGAGTGATTATACTAATATTTGTTAGTAAAGGGCAATTGAAAATGAAAATGTTGATCGAAATTAGATGCGGGAATGAGACAAAGTAACTACTTGCAGAGAGAGTGGGGAAGTAGACTGGTTTTTCAAGGAAGTGCGTGTCTGTGTGCGTTTCAGCGAGGGTCTTGAGTCTCTTGACTGTGCATTTTGAAAGGAGAGAGAGAAGACAAAGGTGAAGGAACATGGGCTCCTTTACTGATTTGCATGCGGTATTTTAGGTATAAAGTGTTTGACGGGAAGCCACGTGGGAATGATGGGGCTTCTTTTATATTTATTTATTATTTTCGATTTTTGAGAGATAGAGAGAGGGTGGGATGGGAATGATAGGTTTTTTTTGTGGTAGGTAGCATTTGTAATTATAATATCTTGTTTTTTAAAAAATAATTATTTAAAAATATATTAAAATAATATTTTTTTTATTTTTTTAAATTCTATTTTTAATATTATCAAATCAAAATATTAAAAAAATAATTTAAAATAAAAAAATTAAGGTTTTTAAGACTACAAAAACAAATAATCTACAAATAACTTTATGTTTAAAGACATTATAATATGTTTAATGAAGAAACACTTTGTTACTGGCGCATTTTAAATTATAGAATTCAACTGCCACAAGTTTTGATTTTTTTGTGCTAAATTTATTTAAGAATATTTTAACAATTTTTTTTAAATGATTTTTATTTAAAAATACATTTACATTTATGAATTATAAAATATATATAACAGGTATTTGAAATATAAATCATCTTCCAGAGTCTACAATATTAGACTTCGTAAAAGGATAAAAAATAAAGAGATGGCTCACCTCAAGGCCCATTACCAAAAGAAACTGGAAGACGTTGAGAACAATATGACTTAGATAACTAGCTTACTTGAGTAATTCTTGTATAACACTTTTCTTGAAACGTGTAAAATAAACATTGAAAAGTCAAAATAATATTTTATTTATTTATTTTTAGCCTTTTCATTTAGCATATGCATTTGAGATTTATTATCTGTATTGGAGATGCTCTTAACACATCATATTTGATGGCATTGACCTACCTCAGTTAACTTGGATTAATCTAAGTTTTGACTTTTTAAAATAATTTTTTTTTGAAATAATAATGTTTTGATAAAAAAGAAAAAAAAAGAAAGACAGTTTTTTTCCTCTTACTCAAACCATATTGGCAGAGACATTGCTAGATTGAGAAAATGACTTTTAAATAGGTTAATTGGTTTAGAGAATCATGAACATGAACTATTGATTAAACCCTTGACTTTTTAATTTCGTAACTTTGATCCACTAAACTATCATAT
>Ga0325404_1002970_pt1 | contig 18098 bp, 11 predicted proteins | sample PopdelMetagenome_18_FD_205664 | JGI IMG/M metagenome (GOLD analysis project Ga0325404, IMG submission 205664) | Populus deltoides microbial communities from Bellville, Georgia, United States - Xylem-Control-R1 | ecosystem: Host-associated > Plants > Phyllosphere > Stem > Wood/Secondary xylem... | reverse complement strand
ATTAGAGTGATATTATAGTAGCTGATTTGTAGAAAATAAATCAGAATTATTTATATTAAATGAAAGGGACTCTCATGGAGAAGAGTCATTCAGCAAATTTGACATGGTATCAGATCTTCACATTAAATTTACATTCCACTATCTTGTTTTAGTTTTTCGTTGGTTTTCTTGACTAGGTAATCATTCCTAAATACCTTGGACTCTGGTTCTTGGATTTTTTTTTTATTAAAGATTGTCTTTTCTAATTTTGTTGTGGTTTTCTTGACTGAGTAATTAGTCTTAGATACCTAGGGCTCTTAGGCTTTGGATTTTCTTTGATTCTTGGTTGTCTTTTCTAGTTTTGTTGTGTTTGTTGAGAAGATGACATCAAACAATTATGAGTTTCTTAGTGTTTGATTCACTAAAAAAAATTATTCAGTTTGTGAATTTCAGTTTCAAGTATTTGTCACGAGGAAAGAATTGTGGAGTTATATAAATGGAAGTGATCCAACTCCTAATAATTCTACATAGTTGCTTAAATGGAAGGCCAAAAATGCTCAGGCAATGTCCTGAATTTTAGAGTTTGTTGACCTCTTATTGTTCTTAATCTAAAATCATATAAGATAGTATAAGCTATGTGAGAGTACCTAAAAAAAGGGTTTGCCATCAAGAAAACATTATTAGAAGTTTTCAATTAAAAAATGACATTTCTAATTATTCCCACGTCAACCTTTCCATCTAGGGTTACTACTTTGGCTTTCAAAATTTATAGGCAAAATATATTGATATTGTTTATGCCAAAGTGCCCGTTGAATCTCTCTCTATTGTTTAATATATTTGTGACCAAAATAAGCACGATGAATTTTCTATGAAACTGAAATCTAAATTTAAGATTATTCACTCAAACTTAATGAATTGAGATATTTTGCCCTCCTTAGATATTTGTTTTAGGAAATTACTTTGTGAAGAGCAACGTCTCCTAACACAAGGCATTTTTAAGCAAGAAAATTATGTTACAATTACTATTGCGGCTCAAGGAAAAGGAATGAGTAGGAATAAAAGCAATATACATTGTTATAGCTGCAAAGAATATTGACACATTGCTATCAATTATAGAAAAAAGTTATGCAATTATTGCAAACATCAAGGGCATATTATCAAAGAATACCCCACTCATCCTCGAAACCATAAAATCAATGCTTTTCAAGATGTGGTGCCTGAAAACTCATATATAGCAGCTGAATCTAGTATTCTTGCTCCTGAAATGATATAACAAATGATTGTTTCAGCCTTAGATCTACAAAGTAATAATACTAATTCTCAATTTTGCCTTGTTGATTTTTGATTCAGTTGCTTCAAATCATATAACCAACTCATCTAGTATGCTTAAAAATATGCATAAGTGTCATGGTTCATCACAAATTTAGATTGTTAATAGAGGTCATATACCTATTACTAAGGTTGGGGGTATCAATCCGACTCTCAATAATGTGTTTGTATTACCAAAGTTGTCTACTATTCTTATTTTGATTGGTCAATTGGTGGAGAATAACTATGATGTGCATTTTTCTCGTAATGATTGTCTTGTGCAGAATTAAGTGTCAGAGACAATGATCACGAAATGGCCTAAAGTTGAAAGACTATTTCCGCTGCAATTTTCAATTTCTCATTTTCTATCTTTTGCTTGTACTACTTTTCAAAATAAGGGTAAAATATGGCATAAGTGTTTAGGTCATCCAAATTCTATTGTTTTGTCTCCTTTGTTAAACTCTGGTTTATTAGGAAATAAAGATCAATTTTCTTCCCATAATATTCTCTTTTATTGTTCCACATGCAAATTGAGCAAGAGTCAAACCCTTCCATTCACTTCCCTTAGCAGTCGTGCTACAAATAGCTTTGATATTATTCATAGTGATGTTTGGGATATTACCCCAATTATTTCTTATGCTCATTACAAGTAATTTTTTAAATTTATTGATGATTACAATCGATTTATTTGGACATATTTTCTCCGTTCAAAGTCTAAGGCTTTCTTGTTTCCAAGACATTTTTTGCCTAAATCAAGACTCAATTTTCTACTTGTATTAAGGTATTGAGATCTAATTCGGGTGGAGAATATGTCTCATGAATTTCATAATTTTTTACATTAGAAAAGTATTGTCTCACATCTCATGTCTTTATATGTCATAACAAAATTAATTCGTTAGGCTTAAGAATCATTATTTTTTAGATATTATTAAGACCTTATTGATTGAGTCTTTTATACTATCTAAATTCTAGGTTGAAGCTTTATCTACTGTAGTTTATTTAATAAACAGATTGTCATCTCAAGTATTAAATTTTGATGCCCCATACTATTATCTATACAATAAGTTTCCTAGCTATAATAATTTGCATACTTTTAGTTGTGTTTATTTTGCCCATTTGCCTACTCATAAATGACACAAACTTTCTATTAAGTCTGCTAAATGTGCTTTTTTGGGTTATAATGTTTCTCACAAAAGTTTTGTTATGATATTAGCTATAACAAATTATATATTTCTCAAAATGTTGTTTTCTTTAACAATCAATATTTCTTCCCTACTCAAGTTGAACCTTCCTCTGTTGCTCCAATTCTTCCTAATTTTGAGGATTTGTCATCTTTTGAATGATTCAAGTTAGATATTGTATATGAAAGACGTCGACCAACTTTACTCCTTCCCAAGGCTACTCCACGACCTGAGACTGCTCTTGAGGCTACTTTTACACATCCTTATAAATATGTTCTTTGGCGCTTTATATGAATATCTCATCCCCTTAATCGATATGGTTTTTCTACTACTTTATCCATTATTAATGTTTCATCATGTTACAAGTTGTCAAGCATAAATGTCAATAGAAAGCAATGTAGAAGAAACTTTAGGCTCTTCAAGATAATCATACATGGGAAATTATTTATTTTCCTTCAATTGTTAAGCCCATTAGGTGTAAATGGGTGTACTCAATTAAGCTTCACTCTAATGGAACCTTGGATTGATATATACGGTTGGTTGATCATAAGAATAAGCAAGAGTATAAAATGGACTATGAGGAGACTTGCTCTCATAGAAAAATATGGCACCTTTACTTGGTATGTTCTCCTTTACATAAGTGGTGTGTAAGTTGAAGAGGTCCTTATATGATTTGAAACAGACTCCTTGGGCATGGTTTGACAAGTTCCTATCTACCTTGCTTTGCTTCTCTTTTGTGCAAAGCAAATATGATTCCTCGCTATTTCTTTGCAAGTTATCTACTGGTTTTGCTATCCTCGTTGTTTATATGGATGACACTGTCATTATAAGAACTGATTCTTTATTGATTAGCAATCTTCAACATCATTTTCAGGATTGTTTTCACATTAAAAACCCTACTTCTCTTCTTGGGATTAGAAGTTCATTCTACTTCTTCTGGTGTGTTTTTGCATCAACATAAATACACTCAGAATTTGATTGCTTTGGCTGGTCTTAAAGATTCTTCTCCAGTGGATATTCCTCAGGAGGTGAATGTTAAGTTTTAACATTGAGAGGGGATCTTCTTCCTAATCCTACTCTATTTAAGCAATTAGTTGGTAGCTTGAATTATCTTACTATTAATCAGCCTAAGATATCCTTTACAATTCAGCAAGTCAGTCAATTTATGCAATCTCCCTGTCACTTACATTTGGTAGTTGTTCACCGCATCATTTGATATTCCCTTGGTTCTTCTAGTCATGGTCTATTCTTCCCAGTTAGTTTTTTTATTTGCCTTGTTACCTTTAGCGATGTTGATTGGGTAGGATGCACATCACTGTCACAGGTTGGTGTATGTATCTTGATGATTCATTAATATCTTGGAAAAGTAAGAAACAGGATTGAGTTTTCATATCTTAAGTCTTTAATATAAAGCCATGACGACTACTTACTCAAAGATTGTTTGGCTTTGTGGGCTCCTTGCAGAAATTGGATTTCTCTATACTACTACTACTCCTCTTCATGCTGACAACACAAGTACTATTCAGATTGCTGTCAATTCTATTTTCTATGAGTGTACCGAGCATATTGAAGTGGGTTGTTATTCTATTTGAGAAGTCATGGATACTAAAGTTATTTCTCTTCCATATATCTCCATCAACCTTCAAATCACTAATGTGTTTACCAAATAAACGACTCGCTAACACCATCAATTTCTAGGTGGCAAATTGATGTTTTTTAATCACCCAACATCAATTTAAAAGGGAATGTTAGGGTGGACCATCTCATTAGAATCAATAGTTTCCACATAAATTTTAGCTAATAGTTATTAATATTTATGTCATTACAATGTAAATAGCTTTTTATAATTATGGTGATATTATAGTTAATACTTGATTTTATGGAATGTAAATCATGGTTTCCATATAAATATTAGCTAATAGTTGTCAATATTTATGTAATTATAACGTAAATAACTTTTTATAATTGTGGTAATATTATAGTTAATAATAGCTGATTTTGTGGAATGCAAATCATAATTATTTCTATTTATTGAAAAGGATTCTCAATCAATTTGACACACCAAATTACTAGGATGGGAATACATATAAACAAAAAAGAAAAGGTTTCCAGTTGGTTATAGTACCTCTCTTCCATCTAGTCCCCTCATTGTCTGCAAGCAATCAATGTCAAAAATATAATTGTTCTCGCAGACATGATCTGTGTCTTCTGTTCTCATAAGTACCCCTATGTACTCACAGACAGGTGCCCCAGCAGGTAGAAAGTCCCATGATCTAACAGCCCATCCTTTCTTAGGAGTACGGAAAACCTGTTGCCATTAACCAGTAGCAATTTAGAAAAAGTGATAAATCAACTTGACATAATGGAAAATGGGATTGGCATTCTAAGGAAATGAAGATATAAATGACACCTCAAGACGATGCTTGATGCCTCGTTGAGATGTTCGGTTTACACAACCAGGTCCACATCCACAACCAGGACCACATTCAAAAACAACAGCCCTGGCTTCAATTAGCCTGAAGGTAAAAAACAAAACAAAAGTACTATCATGCAAGAATAACCAATTAAACAACCTGTAAAGGACTTTAAAATATAGTATTCAACTGAATTCTGTAAAATCCATGGTTAAATAATGCTCACCTGCCACCATGACAATTAACATATGGAAAATAAGAGCCATTAAGTTTTGCACAAGCACAAGTCCTTGGATCCACACAAGTCCCTTTGCAGTTGCATCCAGACACATTTGTAGGAAGCTTCACATTTTTTGCAATTTGAAGAGACTTGCGGTAGGTATAACCTGAGATTTTCAAGGATCCAAAATCACAAGATTAATTCTAGCGGCATGGGTTGAAGCTATCTAAAACTTCTTATGGGTCCCAGCAGACCACTAGGTAAGCAAGAGCCTGAAGCCTTTTAAGCTGGTTTGCCCTGAGGTATAGGCACAGCCGCACATCAGTCCAACTACCCAAGTAAGAAACAGCATCCCATTTAACTAGTCTGGGATTGGGCTTAGCTTGACCACTAAACACCAACGCAATCCATTTTTATTTATTTGAACTAATTTTACTAGTAACAATTTAGCACAACTAATTGTTTTTTTAGCATTTTGAATATGCTAATTATTTTTTTTTAACTTTTCAATACTTTTATGTTTTTTTTAACAAAAAAAAAAGAAAGAAAATTCACAAAGATTGAGGCTTGTTCTAGAAAATCAAAGGTTCAAGTAGGGCCAGGTATGAATGCGGTTTCAAATGCAAGCTCAGCAGAAGAGAAACAAAAAAAATTCATGCTCTTGGATTAGGCCTATTAATGGATCTGACAAGGAAATGTGAGAGCAATGGAGCAAAGAAAACCAAATCCTCAACTAGCAAAAACTTATAATTAACTATGGCAGAGAACTCCTTTTGTCTTTAAAAAAAGGGCAATGACCTTTTAGGGTCCATCCAATTAAATAATTTTCCAGGAACTAAGGTCATAGAAGGCCTGATATTATGTATTAGTAGTGACCTCTCAATAAAATAGGGAACAACATGCATCACAGACAGTAAGGAAAATAACATTTCTTAGATCTTTAAACATATCCATTTTTTAGCCTTCCACAATTTTAACAATGCTTCATATTAGCCAATTTTTCAACTTTTCATTTTCCAGAAATATCATTTAATTTGACAACTATTTCAAAAGCCTAAGCAATTTTTTAGCATTTGATCATGAGTTATATGTCATCACAAAATGTAAAAATGATGAACTAATACATCTTCCATAATGTTAATATTAATTAGTTTTTTTAACCTTTCCATTTTTCACATTTTATTTATGTCTTAAGTTATCTTTCATGTCTTTCACTTATTTAATCCTTTCTACGTTTTTCAAAATTTCAACCTTTTAAAGTAATGCATCCTTGAACGTTTTTTTTTAATAAAATCATCTTCATCTCCATCTCTAAGGTTTTTTTTATTAACTTCTTGCAACCTTGAAAACATTTTTAATGTAAAGGACAGGCAAAAGCCTAGAAATTCCCTCTGAACTCTTTTTTTTTTACCATTCTTTTAGATCTGATTCTTTTAATCATACACAAAATAAAATGCCAAAAAAATAACATTTTTCATAAGCCGTGACTTAAAAGGAATTTTAAGGAGGATTAATCTTCTTTAAATTCCTTTTTTCGTTGTCTTTCAACCAACTGATTGCCTCTTAAACAAAAACTGGTTTAATTTAATAGTTTTTAAGATAGGAACGATGTTCTTAAAAAGTTTATTAAATTCTTGAATTTGGATACAGAATCCATTACAAGACTAATATAACAGACCGAGTTCTATCAAGAGATGGAAGGACAACATTAGAAAAGCGAAGCATAAGGGCCTTATGGATCACAGTGAACTTTTAAAAATATTCTTATAAACTCCCTCAAAGTTAGGGACAGTAACTTGTAATTAGCCTAAAAGATTTTAGTCTTAAACAATGGCATTGAGAAGGATATCTACACCAAATGTGCATCCAATTTGTTGCTGCATGTGGAACTAGAACATTTCAAACTTGTCTACTTGACAAGCGCTTAGAGAAAAATCTTATTTGAGCTTTTAAATCAGCATATTATATATTAAACATATATCCTACTGAACATTGGATTGGAGTTACTAATGAATAAAAAAGCAATGGTCTGCAATGCTTTGACTACAATTGCAACTGTGATTTAAGACTGTTAACTTCCACTTTCACATTATATGTAGAATAGTAACAAATTAAGCCAACAAATGTAAGAGTTTAACTTACCTGACGGCGCAACAGGTGGATCATCAACCAAATTTGTAGCTGGAATCGGGACATCCTCTTGACCTCCACTAATATCCTCACACACCAACCTTAACAAATTAAACAACAAAAACTAATTATGCCTCATGGTAATGCAATTACCAATGAAATTCAAGTATATAATAGAATAATATTCTTCTTATACCCTCGTATTTCAGCAACAGATTGGGGAACACGTCCATAGCTGAATTGAACCTGTCATAAGAGTGAATATATGTTCAACATAGAGTAAACGATGTGTTCTGGAATGCAAAAATGGGAACAAAGTGGTAAATAGAAGCACTACTTCCTATAAGTATGAACAGATTCCTTGAGTTGGCTATGAAGAGTATGAAGAACAGTATCCAAAAGATACTCCATTTTTATAAGAAACATCCAATAAAAAAAAATAATTGAAATTTGGGAAACATTCAGGATATTATGCAGAGAAAATACATGATGGTTGAGAGAAAAAGCATCACTGGAGTATTATACTATCCAAAATCACTACTAAACAAGAAACCATAATGAAATTTGTACTTTATGTTGAAAGATGAGGTGAGACCTATCGAGGCTTAATTAAGGGACAACCTTGAAGATGCTTTCAACATTGTCCATGTAAACTTATGAATGCACCGGTGACAAGTGAGGAAAAATGCTCAAATTGTAGCGCTGAATGGGAAGGACGGGAACCAATGTAGCCAATTATCTAACCAAAACTAAAGAATAGTGGCACTTAAAGATATCAATCTCATTATAAAAATTTAAAGTCAGCCACAATGGGAGAGGAACACTGATGCAGTAGGAATTTTCCCAAAGGAAAATGAAAGAAAAATACCAAAACCTACCTAGCTGATGCTCTTGAGAACTCATGATATTTGTTTAAGGTCAGGTGGCCCCAGAAGCAACATGAGCTGGCACTTTGAATGCTGAACTGAGGTATTACAGATGGTAATGAAGCTGACCTCACATAACTTTCATGTTGGTTTTACGGAGTGTTTAGGAGTGTGGTAGAGATTGTTTTTCAAAATTTTTTTCACTTGGAAATATATTAAAATAATGTTTTTTCATTTTTTAAAATTCATTTTTGATATCAGCACATCAAAACGATCCAAAAATAATAAAAAATTTAATTTTAAGCAAAAAAAAGTCAAATTATGGCAAAAAACAGATTTAACCTCAATGTCAAACAAACACTTATTAAGATGGGTGACCCAAGTGTGTTTGGAGCATCTTAAACTAAAATGTTGGATGTCTCAAAGGTGTATTAACATTGGATGCATAGCATGTGCTTTGCAAACACCATTTGTTTACAATATTCAATCACTAAAACAAAATACATGTTTGGATTCATAGACAACCCCTGTGGTAATAGCCTAGAATTGGTGCCCACCATTTGATATCAACATCTGGGAGAGTGTTGCCAGAAAAAATGCTTTTATTAAACACAAAGGCAACAAAGAAAGATATTAAGTAGAGCCTATCTAGCAGCAAGACCAAAAGGCTGCAGGAGCCTACACTGCAGCCACTTATAGTCCGAATCAGACAAATTTAAATATAAAAAATAATAGCCCTACTGGTATCTCTAAGAAAGAGATTTTGCCAATGAACAACAGTCGGTCAAGAAAGCAGAATATTCTGTCTTTTGATTTGGAAAGGAAACATAAAAACCTGGTTGGTGGTCAGAAGTGGCTGTCCTTCCAGCCGCCTCAGTCGATACTTAAACACAGTAAATCCAGATAAACCTTTCTCGGCCCAGTATTGAACAACCTATAAAAGCACATAAAAAAACCATCAGCAGATATCAGAATAAGTGATTGCTTTCAACACATGTATAGGAAGAGGTAGCAAAATACAAGAGGTATGCATGAGAAAGGGGAAAAGGGCCATGACAGATCTCATAAATTTTATTCAGTTTTTTTCCTAAAGCTTGTTGCATGGCACAAGGACACAGACACCATGTGAATTACCTTGTACAAGCCATCATAGGTGTAAACTTTGCCACAGTAGCTGCTAGCACATTCGTGGCCTCGAACAACTCGCACAGGAACACATTGCTCCACACAATTCTGCAATTAAATGCAGAACAAGCAGTAATCGAGCAATGAGATTTTAATTTCAATGCCAAACTACAGGACCCCACATTAGCATATCACCCCAATGCAAGTGCATGCATGCATGGAGAGAGAGAATGAAATGTCAGTTTAATAGTCTCATCTCGATACCCTTTGAGTGTGGTGCCTACATATGTGCATACACATGCATTCATGGAAAGAGAGAGAGAGCGAAATGTCAGTTTAATAGTCTCATCTCGATACCCTTTGTGTGTGGTGTCTATGTATACGTATATACACATGCATGCATGAAGAAAGAGCAAGAGAGGAAACAAAATGTCAGTTTAATAGTCTCATGGAAACCATTTGTGTTTGGGCGTCTCCATACATAAATGCATACATACAACATGCACATGCACCCATGTGTTTTTGAATTCAAATCAAGACAACCTCTGCTGTGTTTCTCTTTGATACAGCATGCACATGCCTTTACTTCAACCAGAAGCGATCATGTCAGCACAACACTAACAAAGAGAATCACAAGAAGACGCCACAAAATGGTGAAAAATGTGGGGGATAGTGAGGATCAACTTTTTGTCAAGTAGCAAAGAGGAGTTTTTTTTTTAATGCTGACATGGTAGGTTTAAATCCCATATTTTCCTTCCCAGTTATTGCTCTCCTATGTACCAACAGGGAAGAGGGAGACAAAGCTGCTAATCCAAACCATACACACCTGAAACCCAACCCAAATTATCCAGTGTACCCATTTGCAAGACAGCATTGGTCCATTGATGCAGACAAAGTGACTTTATAATTAAGATCTGCAACTGCAGACATCAGTGTTCAAAATATTGAGAGAAATATTGTAAAATTCAAAGGAAATAAACTTTTAATCCCAAACTAATTGAAGTCAGCTGCAAGATCATTTCTTCATTATGTTCCTTTAGGTGCCAAATTTCGATGAATTGTAGTGATATTACATCCCCTTCACCACTTCAATGCATAATGTTTTTCTGTCTACCTCTCCCCCTCTCTCAAACTCAAATCTATTTGCTCTTCCACTTTGGTGCATCCGTATGATTATAGTACATGTGACTAAACCATCTCAACTTCCCTCCCTCAATTTACACTAGCTTATCACAAGTTAGCAACACTATCCTCCAAGTTTAGTGTTCATTTACTATCCAGTCCTCTCTTGAATTTCCATCCATCTGTATTAAGGTTATCATGTCAATTATGATCAGTTATGGGCATGATAGTTCTTCACTGGATAATGCTCATTACTTTGCATGATCAGCACCTACATACTTGATAGCTGGAGCCGGCCCAAAGAATGGCCCTAGAACATTAGAGAACATAACAAGACTCAATGCCCTAATAGAAATTTTGAGCATCCAACTTAAAAATTTAAGCTAATGAGAGTAGAACCAATATTTCAATATGCCATATAAGGCTATAACAAACTTTACACATTATTAACACAGGAAAAATATATAATATGGTTCAAGTTCACATACTAATCATGGAAGAGAAATACACATCAAGGAGGTTTTTGGATTAAGTTAATTGCACCTTCAATGCCAAATTACCACGCTCCAACTTTTGGTCACGAATCTGACGCTTATTTCCAGTTAAATCATGACCACCTTGACCAGTATAGATAACATCCTCAGCATTATCCAGATCATCCTCGTACATCCCCGAAATAACAATGGCTACAGCAATTGGGAACATATAGTTATGGTACACCTGTAAATTTTGAAGGAAAAATGGTTGCCACATCAATTCTTATCCTGTAATGTACAAATTGGTTCAGTCAAGAATCCTCCAATTACTAGTAGTTATTGATGTACAAGATTTATAACATCACAGTGTTGCAAGGAAATATGATATTACACCATGACTAAGCTATAAAGCAAAAAAACTTAAACTGTTGGTAGCTTAGCATAGATCGTCCAAAGAAATGTTGAGAAATGTGGAGGGATATGATAACAATATCATGCTTAAACAACATCTTACATTCTGAACGACAATAAGTTTGATAAATAAGTGCATGAAGATTACCATGTGGAGAACTAGAATCCTCCATATGAGAAGAATATCACATCAAAATCAATACAAAAGGGCAATATAATCCCATCAAATATCTGCTACAGAAACTCCTAGAAAAAGCTCCAGAACATTTTCAAGAAACTATTATATTTCGCAGTATCTACCAGGCAAGGGAATAGTTTTAACGAACATTATTTCCAATCCATCCAAATACATGAAACACCAGCAAGCATAATATCTCCATCAAATAGGACCCTCTCACAGAGCAAAATCTACCAAATTCACAAAATAAAAAGTCCTCTTAGCTCAGCACCGCCAACCTCTCCCCACAAAAAGCAAAGATTCTATTCCGTATATCATAGGACAAAGCAAGATGGGAATAAAAAAAATAAGATGACCATACATCTCCCTACTGCCAAGGCAAATAGGAAAGAAAAAGAATAATGGTAACAGTACAGATAAAACAGATGCTTACCCCTTTCTTGTAGAACTGTCCCATATAATCAATTCCGTTCAGCCAGTGGCTATGAAAACCTACAGCAACCATTTCAGCTCTGGAATAGAACCGGTGCCCAACATTGATACCTGACAGTTAGACCCAAAAGATCACTTCCCAGCATGAGGCAGGTGCATATTTCAGAATCATACATGTTATAGGAGATGCTAAAAGTAATTTTCAGGTTATTGAAGTCAAACAAAAGTATGAAAGTGTGAACGGTCAAAAGCAATAGAGATACAAGTTACCAACCTGGAATGTCACCAATTGTTTTCTCAGGATACATTATAGCATTAGCTTCCATCATCTGCCAGAATTTTTCGTTTTGAAGAGAAAATGGAGATTATTTCCTAATTACAAATAAACAAAGCCTAACATCATGTTCTTCTACAATCAGTCTCATTCAATTTCATTGCGAAGAATAGAATTTTGAAAGAAAAAACTGACAAGAAACGTCGTCGTCATCATATCTATAACGTCAAGAAGCAAAGATGATAATTTTTTGAATATGGATATTGTAGAAAATGGTTTTTCTTATTGCCTCTGTTTACAGTATACAGCTATATATATATATATATATATATATATATATATATATATAGAGCAGAATTTGTTTGACTGTTACGAGAATTATAAATAGTATTAAAAATTATAATTACTAAGAATCAAAACTGATCTTCGGTTACTCAATCAGTTTTGATTGAGAAGAGAAAATCTCTCTTTAGTTACACAATCAGTAGAGGATATCTCTCTAACACCCTCCCTCAAACTTGGCGGGCCTGCATGAACAAGTTTGCGAGTAAAAAGAACATGACGATTCTTGTGAAGAGGCTTGGTGAGCAGATCGGCAGGCTGGTCTATGGAAGGGATAAAGCAAACACGATGGCTTCCAAGTGCAACCTTCTCACGAACAAAGTGATAATCAAGTTTAATATGTTTGGTGCGGGAATGAAATACCGGATTAGAAGCCATGTACGTAGCACTGAGGTTATCACAATGCAAGAGAATGGGAAACTGAATGCAAGCACCAAGTTCATAGAGCAAGTAGGCTAACCAAGTAGTCTCTGCACTAGCATGGGAAAGAGAACGATAATCGGACTCAGCATTGGAACGAGCAATGGTAGGTTGCTTTTTAGAGCACCAAGAGACCAAGTTAGTGCCAAGATAAACAAGATAACCAGATGTTGAACGGCGAGATTCTGAACAACCAGCCCAATTAGCATCCGCATAAGTAGCAAGATAAGTAGGATGGTGCTGAGGACCAAAGAACAAGCCATGATCAAATGAGCCTTTGATGTAGCGAAGTATGCGCTTAGCAGCAATTAAGTGAGAGATGCGTGGTTGACTCATGAACTGAGCAATAGAATTAACAGCAAAGGCAATGTCAGGGTGAGTGATTGTCAAGTACTGTAAGGATCCAACAATTTCCCGAAAGACAGATGGATTGGGAAGGAGAGCACCATCATTAGAAGTGAGAGTATCCTTTGCTGACATCGAAGTACTCACAGGTTTACTAAGCAGCATATCATGCTTCACGAGAAGATCATATGCATATTTGAGTTGACTGATATGAACACCTTTATTGTGGGATGTAACCTGCAAACCGAGAAAGTAGTATAGATTTCCAAGATCTTTGATGTCAAAGCCCCGACCTAAAACATCAATAAAACTTTGTAAAAGTCGATCATCACTACCGGTGACCACAATGTCATCAACATAGAGGAGAAAATAAATTGTATGACACTCGTGTTAGAAAACAAACAAAGATGAATCAGCCAAGCTCTGAACAAAGCCAATTGATAATAAGAAGCATGTCATTCGGTGAAACCATGCACGGGGAGCTTGCTTGAGGCCGTAGATGGCCTTTTTGAGCTTGCAAACATGAGATGGCCGTGACTGATTGATGAATCCTGGTGGTTGAGTCATATAGACGTCTTCTTTAAGAAGGCCATAAAGGAACGCGTTCTTCACGTCCAATTGACGAAGTGACCAGCCTCTAGATACAACAAGAGAAAGCACAACACGAATAGTTGCAGGTTTAAAGGTATCTGTATAGTCTATACCTTGTTGTTGATGAAATCCTTTAGCCACAAGTCGTGCTTTGTGACGTTGAATTGTGCCATCTGGGTTATGCTTTACTCGAAATACCCATTTGCAGCCAACAAGATTTTGAGAGGAAGGAGGAACCAATGTCCAAGTTTTATTTTTCAGCAAAGCATTGATTTCATCAGCCATTGCAGCACGCCATATCGCATGTTTAGAAGCTTAAGTGTAGCATGTGGGCTCTGTAGTTTCAATGGCAGTGAGGAGAGCACGAGGAATTGGATATTTGATAGTTCCATCCGTGTGAATTTTAGGTTGCACAATACCATGTTGTAAACGTGTCCTCTTGGGTGAAGAGGGCAGCGCAGGAAGAGAAGGAGGAGCAGGTGATGAAGATGTGGATGTTGCTGGAAGATTAGAGATAGGAGAAGGATCACTTGAGACTAGCTGTGGAATAGTTGCATCAGGGGCAGATGGCTGAAGAGAGGTGGACTCTATCTGTGAAGTAACCGGATGTAATGAACGTCGGCGCTGATAAGTGAGGATGGGGGCAGCGGTGGTCACCAGAGACTGGGATGGAGCCGATGATGCTGTAATCGGAAATTCAATACCCACTTCATGCTGCTCTGGTTGAGACACAAGATAAGGAGAGTTGTTGTTTTCAGCAGATGGATGTGGATCAGAAGGAGCAAGCTATGGGAGTTATGAGCTAAACAAAAGTGTGAATTCCAATGAGCCAACGTCAGAAACTGAATGTGTCTGCAACTGTTTATAAGGAAAAATTGTTTCGTTAAAAATAACATGCCTAGAAATATAGACACGACCGGTGGTAGGATCTAGACAACGATAACCTTTGTGTTGAGAACTGTAACCAAGAAAGACACACTCAATGCTACGACTCGAAAGTTTATCAGAGACATAAGACCCAAGATGAGGAAAACAGGAACATCCAAAAACCCGAAGAGAGGAATAGGAAGGTGGGCTACCATAGAGACGAGTATATGGAGTATCCCAATCCAGAGTGGGTGTAGGAAGAAGATTAATAAGGTAAACAGAGGTTAAATCAGCTTCAACCCAAAGATTGTGTGGAGTACCAGAAGTGAGAAGGAGACTGCGAGTCATTGTAGTAATATGGCGGTGCTTACGTTCGGCAAGGCCATTTTGTTGTGGTGTGTGGGGGCAAGAAAATCTTTGTTGAATTCCCAAGGCTTTACAATAATGAGAAAAGGCATTATTGACATTCTGTCCCATTATCACTTTGAAGAAATTGAATGGTGTGGTGAAAGATGTTTTGAATCTTGGCAACTAAAGTTTGAAAATGAGTGAGGACTTCATTTTTGCGACGCATGGGGTAAATCCAAGTGTAGCGTGAGAATTCATCAGTAAATAGAACATAATATTTGAAACCACTTATAGTAATGGTAGTACCAGACATCACTATGTATAATATGAAAAGGAGTGGTAGCAGTCTCTTTGTTGGAATTAAAAGGTAATTGGTGAGACTTGCTAAGTGCACAGTCTCAACAAAAAGAAGGAAAGGACAATTTGGAATTAATTATAGGACTTAGACAAGCAAAGACATTTGATGACGGATGACCTAAACGATTGTGCCAGATAGAGGAGTGAACGGAAGCAAGGGCTTGTGGAGAAGTAGAGACGCTTGATAGATTAAGCGGATACAAACCATCTTTACAAGGGCCCTGAAACAATAGATATCCAGTGCGTAAGCAATAGATTTGATAGAAGTCAAGTGCAAAGAGAAAGAAAACATGATTATCTTTAATGAAATGAGCAACAAATAGAAGATTTTTACGAATGGATGGAATACGGAAGACATTTTGTAAAGTGAAGGTGGAAAAGCCTAATGAAAAAGGAAGGTTACCAGTATGGGAAACAAACATTGAGTCCCTATTACCCATATAGACATTATGCGGCCCATCATAAGGTTGAGAATTATTGATGGGCATGGCTGTCATGTGATGAGTTGCACCAGTGTCCGGGTACCAGTTTGGATCAGCAGCATAATGTACACCAGCAAATGGAGTGGCAGTGTTTGGACCAGAAAATCTATGTGGACATTGAGAAAGTCCATGGTGACTTGAGTGACAATTGGGACACCATTGAGGTGCTGGGCCAAGAATACCATTTGGTGGAGGACGAGCAGCCCAAGCTGGTGAAGTAAATGGCCCCAATGGAGGCACATGTTGCTGTTGCATAGGAAAAGAAGACCCAACCTGTGACTGTGGGGGTGGTGCGCTGCTGAGAATAGCGACCACGTCTGAAGCGACTATTGTTGGTACGACCACTGGTGGGAAATTGGTGGCTGGTATTAGGGCGGTGATCACGACGGGTAGAAGGAGTTTGATTGTGATTGAAAAGAGCGATGGTTGTAGGAGAATCAGCAGGACGAGATTGTTAAGCATCAAAAGAGAGAATTCGAGCCCGAAGTTCAATGAAATCTAGGAGAGGAGGATTTTGAGTGAAGACAGTACGAAGCATGAGATAATCAGGGCCAAGACCATGAAGAGTGGCGATGACTAAATCCTCATCAGGAACAGGCTTGTTAATAGAAATCAAAGCATCAGCAATGGATTTAGCATGACGAAGATAAGTGTCAACAGATTGAGTGCCTTTATTGAGATCAAGAAGTTGCATTTTGAGATTGGTTGCACTTGCTACAGACTTTTGGGAAAAGTGACATTCAAGACAGTCCTAAATTGCCTTTGATGTGTCGAAACCAATGGTAAGCTGTGCAATGTTTTTTGTCAGAGTGGTGGTGAGGATGCTAACAATTTGTTGGTCGATGATGAACCAACTAGCATGATCAAGATTAGGAATGGATCTTGCAGATTGAGTGTCAGTAGTCAGGATAGTGAGAGATGGTTCAGGAATGGTGCCATCAACATATCCCCAAAGTTTGGCACCGTGAAGATAGGGCTTGATTTGCCGAAGCCAGGTGAGATAATTGGTTTCAGTAAGTTTGGTGAATTGAGCAGTATTTTGAGAGAGAACCGAAGAGATGGTGGCCATGAGAAAGAAAAAAAGAAAAGGAAGAGAAACACTAAAAGAAGAGAGAAATAGGTGAGGATCGTAGGTTTAGGCTGATACCATGTAGAAAATGGTTTTTCTTATTGCCTATGTTTACAATATACAGCTATATATATAGCAGAATTTATTTGACTATTACAAGAATTATAAATAGCATTAAAAACTATAATTACTAAGAATCAAAACTGATCTTCAGTTACTCAATCAGTTTTGATTAAGAAGAGGAAATCTCTCTTCAGTTACACAATAAGCAGAGGATATCTCTCTAACAGATATGACCAAGAGATAAACAGTAAATAAAGAAAATTGATTCAAATTTTATGTGATTGAAAAGCTAATATATATAGTGATTTTGATTAGTGAATTTTAAATCAAGAATTCAAAAGGTGCACAAGTTAAACAAAGAAGTGCCCAATATTCATCCATTTATGACCAGTATAGCAATCAAGAAAGGTGGAATTGCACCTGAGATGAATTGTTCATAAATAGTAGTTCTATTAGAAGTAACACAAATGGGTAGAATTCTAAAAAAAGCCAAAGACTCGTTGAATCTTCACTTACCTTGGATATTGCCTTTAAATCAGGACGCTTGGATTTTTTCTTATCATCTTCAGCTGTGTTTTCTTTCTGCACCAAAATTGTGGATTAGCATACATAGGAGAAAATATGCAGTGTTCAAATCGCAAAACAACATTTCAACTTGCTACTAGTAATTGAAAATCAACAGTGCAAATATATGTTCGAAAATGTTACAAAAGAACATTTGGAAATGCAGAGTTAAAGAACAATTCAGATCGTGAAATGACAGCAAAGAGATTGATTCAACTATGTTGGTATCAGAGTCCCAATTTAACATTCTCAATGCTTTAGAGCACAATCAATCACTGAAACGATTCAACTCCAAAGAAGTTCATAGCTCCAAGAGATGGATGTGGTATGATGATGCAACCAACAAAAGAAAATGTATATGTTACTTTAATTTGATTTAGATTTTAAGGTTGCCGTGTAAACCTAGTCAATCTTAGCTTAATTACAATATCCATCAGGAGCATCAAGTATTTATCATTTCCCATTTCCTATTTTGTTTTCTATTTCCAACTTAGTTTCAGACAACTAGGACTTTTTGGTGTCCAGTAAAGGAAA